>Ga0208958_1001332_pt1 | contig 25053 bp, 29 predicted proteins | sample RifOxyB1_FD_184032 | JGI IMG/M metagenome (GOLD analysis project Ga0208958, IMG submission 184032) | Soil microbial communities from Rifle, Colorado - Rifle Oxygen_injection B1 (SPAdes) | ecosystem: Environmental > Terrestrial > Deep subsurface > Rock core/Sediment | place: Rifle, Colorado...
ACTTTGACCGCCAATGTTTCCGGAGGTACTCCACCCTACATTTATTCTTGGAACGGAACCGGTATCCCTACCAATCCTTCTCCAGATACCAATCCCTTTGGCATTAGCTACAACACTGTGGGTCAGAAGAGTGTTTCCGTGACCGTCACCGATTCCAGCTCTCCCCCATTCCAGATCGCCTGCCCGGTTATCACTGTCAGGGCAAACATTGATCCTCAATATAAGGAGTTTTAACATTTGTCACCCTGGGGACAAGTGATGTTAAAACTGCAATTTTTGCTTTTTATTAATAAAAGTTCTGCTTAATTCGAAAGTCAATGAAAAATCTTTATTTTCTTTTGGCTCATGCATAAGTATATTAAAACCACGTTCATCATAGCGCGGTATAAGATGCCAATGTACTTGCTTGACCTCATCCATATATATCAAATACACTTTTTTTATCTTTAGAGTTTCCAACAGTGAATCTCTGGCAATATCCACCATATCCATAAGATACTCATAATCTTTTCTTCTAAGCAAGTGCAGATCTTCAGCCTTGTTTTTCCACACCACGATAGTGTGTCCTTTGGTTATAGGGTAAGTTGCAAGACAAATGTACAATTTATCATCTTCATATATTATTGCCTCTTGCGGAGGAACGGGAAGTTTATCCATACCAAAAATTATACCAGTTCCACATCCCATAGACCCGTACACTTTTCAGAACTTAAATACTACAAACTCGATGCGCGGCTGATGGGTGCTGACCCCACGGCCTCTCCCGTGACAGGGGAGTGCTCTACCGTTGAGCTACAGCCGCAAGTGAGTAACAGAGAGGATGTTAACATACTCTCTTGTTGCGAACACCGCGGGTGTCTTTAATAAGATACCCGCAATAGCTTACAAATTAACAGATTTTTATCACTTAATCAATTTGGTGTCGACGCCAGGGCTCGCACCTGGGACCTGCACTTTATGAGTGTGCCGCTCTAACTACCTGAGCTACGCCGACATTCGAGATACTATATTACGAAATCTTGCTTTTCTCAAGAAAAAGGTGTACCATCTAATCATAGCGGGTTGGAGGAGTAGTACCTCGACAGGCTCATAACCTGTAGGCATCCGTGCAAATCGGGTACCCGCAACCACGTAAAATACAAAAAACGCCCCACAAGGCGTTTTTTGTATCACGTGGCTACGCCTAAATGACCTGAAACTCTTTGAAAACTTTTTCGAAGAGAGCAATAACACGTTTTGCCTCGCGCTCAGTTAGTTGGAAATTTCCCCCTGAATGAGCAATAGCATTTCTTACCTTATGTGCCTCCCAAGCGTCTTCGATTGTCAGAAATTCCTTTTTACTGACCGACTTAAGCATATCGCCGACAGATTCACCAACGTAACCGGCGTTACGCAAAAGTTTCTCAAGCATTACATCCGCCTCTATAATGGCCGATCGCCAGTCGGAAGGATTGTTAGAATTTGCATATTTCATGACATCTTTCCACTTTGCGTCTTTGGGTTCGATCAACTTGTCTCCCTCCAAAACAGAGTTTGGAAAAGGAGGATCATAAATTTTCTTTTCTTCAATGTTAATCGCTCGAAGTTGCCATGAATTATAGACGGTACCGGCAAGAGCTAGTACACTCACAATAGCGGCTATAAATTTCCATGTCGGCCATATATGCTGAAAAAAGTAATCGGCTGCCGTATCCCAAAGAATACTCGGAGTACTCAACCCCCAATTTCCAAGATAATTAAACAGGGCGGTTACGATCGCGCCAAAAAGCACGAGTCCTACCAATAAAAATACCAACCGCTCAGCCGTTTTATTGTTGTCTCCTGTTGTTGGTGGTGTGGATTTTTTCTCTTCTGCCATACTGTTATATATCTTATTCCCCTAAAAATTCTTTGCCAGCGGTAAACAAATTATCTTCCCGCCCCAGACCAGCAGTTAGTTCAATACCTAACGGCAAAGAATCGGTTAAACCCGAGGGGATAGAAATAGATGGCAGACCGGCAATATTTGCTGGTACGGTAAAAATATCGGCCAAATACATCAAAAGAGGGTCAGTCATCTTTTCTCCGAGTTTAAATGCCGGAGTGGGCGTGGTAGGAGTCAAAATCAGGTCAATTTTTTCAAATGCCTCATCTAATTCGTCGGCAATCAGTTTCTTCATTTTTAGCGCGCTTCCGTAATATTCATCATAATAGCCGGAGGAAAGCACGTAAGCACCCAGAATAATTCTTCTGCGAACTTCCCGACCAAAACCCTCACCGCGAGTTTTGAAATAATCTTCGATTACATCTTTACCGTCTTTGTGCAAACCATATTTCACCCCATCAAAGCGCGCCAGGTTTGAAGAAGCTTCAGCTGGCATTATGATGTAGTAAGAAGACAGGGAATATTTTATGTGCGGAAGTTTGATATCTTTTACTTTATATCCTAGGGATTCAAATTTCTTTATTGCTTCTTCAAAATTTTTTCTCACACTCTCATCCACCCCCTCACTTTCAACAAACTCTCTTGGAACACCAATCATTTGGGAAAACTTTTTCTTTATAGAATAAGTGTTGTCAAAGATAGTGGTACTATCCATAATATCTTGGCCTTTCAACACATCATAAATTATTTCAGCATCAGTAACTGTCTTAGATAACGGACCAATCTGATCAAGTGAAGAGGCTAAGGCAATAAGACCGGAACGAGAAACTCTACCATATGTCGGCTTGAGGCCAACCACGCCGCAGAAAGCCGCCGGCTGACGAATTGAGCCACCAGTATCCGAACCGAGAACTGCGAGGATAAAATTAGCCGCCACAGCTGCCGCCGCGCCACCGGAAGACCCGCCCGGCACTCGTGACAAGTCGTGTGGATTTTTAGTCGCCCCGTATGCTGAACTTTCGGTTGAACTACCCATTGCAAACTCATCCATATTAGTGCGCCCTATGATAACCGCCCCAGCGTCCTTAAGTTTCTTGACCACAGTACTATCGTAGGGCGAAATAAATCCTTCAAGAATTTTCGAACCAGCGGTAGCGCGCCTACCTTCCATAAGCATATTGTCTTTGATCGCGATAGGAATGCCGAGAAGCGGTAGGTCCAAACCATCTTTAATTTTCCTATCAACATCATCTGCTTGCTCTAAGGCATCATCGAAAACTTCTAGGAAAGCATTGATGTCACCGTCTTTTTCTTTGATCGCATCTAATGAAGCTACCGTTAGTTCACGTGCAGAAAATTCTTTTGCTTTTAGATTTTCTCTGGCTTTTTTAATGGTTAAATTCTCTAAATTGATCATTGATTGAAAATTCTAAATTGAAAATTGAAAATTTGCTTAAAGTATTCTTTTTACCTTAATATAATCACCCTCTCTTGCCGGAGCTTGTTCTAGAATTTTTTTGGTATATAAACCACTCTCGTGCGGATTAGTATCTTCCCGCATAACATTAATCAAGGTCTCACCTTGAAAATCTAATACCAAAGGTGAAACCTTTGCACTCTTTACTTCCCCGACATAATTTAGAATGGCATCAAATTCACGTGTAAGATTTTCCGCTTCATCATCCCCCACCTCAATCCGCGCTAGTTTGGCCAAATTTAGTACTTTTTCTTTATCCATGTAGTTCATCCTAACATATCGGAAAATGCTTTTTCATCTAACATTTTAATTCCAAGTTTTTGAGCTTTGCTGAATTTTTCTCCCGGGTCTTGGCCGAAGATTACATAGTTAGTATTTTTTGAAACAGATTCCCGAACTTCCCCGCCCCGTTCACGGATTTTCTCCTTCGCCTCCTCTCGCGACATATTCTCAAGTGTACCAGTCAAAACAAAAGATTTGCTCGTGAGTGGCAACCTGTCCAAAGCCGAGCTTTGGACAGGTTGGATATGCACTTGTTTCAAGAGCCGAGCGAAAAGTTTTTTGTTTTCTTTATCAGCGAACCAATCGATGATAGAACGTGCCACTATCGGACCAACCCCATTTAATTTCTCTAATTCTGACAAAGTCGCCTTCGCAAAGCGCTCTGGCGTACCAAAGTACAACGCCAAATCACGCGCGGTTTCTTCCCCAACCTGCGGTATCGAAAGTGAAGCAATAAAGCGTCCCAGAGTCACGGTGCGTGCCTTCTCTATCGCCACCAAAAGATTGTTTATTGATTTTTCTCCAAAACGTTCGAGTGTCTCGAGACCTCCTCTTTTAATCGTGAAAATATCATCAAGATTTGAAATAATTTCAGCATCCATTAATTGTTTTATAATGCGTGGGCCCAGACCATCAATATCAAAAACTTTTTTGGAAGCAAAATGTTCCAGTTTGCGTCTCTGTTGCTCATAGGAACTTTTAGCCACACAGCGATAAGCAGCTTGACCGGGAACGCGTTCAATCCGTCCATCGCCGCCACAGAGCGGAAAATGGGTAGGAAATTTAAAAACTCTTTCCTTGCCTGTTCTCATCTTATCCATCACTCTCACCACTTCCGGGATAACATCTCCGGCTTTCTGTATCACTACTGTATCTCCTATTCGTATATCCTTGCGCCTTATCTCATCCTCATTATGGAGCGTCGCTCGCGAGACAGTCGAGCCAGCCACCAAAACAGGCCTTAATACAGCCACAGGTGTAAGCACTCCGGTACGACCAATTTGAAGTGTAATATCCTCTACCACAGTTGTTACTTGTTCGGCTTGAAATTTAAAAGCAATACCAAAACGTGGTGCTTTTCCGGTATAACCTAAAACATCTTGAAACTTCTTTTCGTTCACCTTAACCACAACACCATCTACAAGATAATCTTCCTGCTCTTTTTGGTTTTGCCATAATTTCCAATATTCAATCACTCCTTTAATATCTGTAATTTTTTTAAAATGCGGATTAACTTTAAAACCAAATTGTTGCAAAAGTTTGAGCTCCTTTTCTTGAGTAGAGGGCCACAAGGTCAGACCTTGGGATCTTTTAAGGTCTGACCTTGTGTCTATCGACTTTTGATCTATCGAGGCAATATCATAGACAAACGAATCGAGTTTTCTCGCTCTGGTTACGGCTGGGTCAAGCTGACGAATCGAGCCGGCGGCGATGTTTCTTGGGTTGGCAAACAGTTCTTCACCTTTCTTTTTCCTCTCCTGGTTTAATTTGTCAAAGACCGTCTTTGACATCCAAATCTCGCCTTCCACTATTATGGATATCGGTTTCTTAAGTTTTAGTGGTATGGATTCAATAGTACGAACGTTGTTTGTGACATCCTCGCCAACTCGGCCATCACCACGCGTAGCGGCCAGCTTCAGAATCCCAGCTTCATATGTTAAAACTATTTTGAGACCGTCTATTTTTAATTCCGTAGTATATTCCGGAGAAATTTTCAGAAGCTTTTTGACTCTTTCGTCGAACATGTGAATATCATTTTCATCGAAGGCATCGTTAAATGACCATTGGGACACCACGTGTTCAACTTTCTCAAATTTCTCAAGCGCCTCTCCACCTATACGTTGTGTAGGAGAATCCGGAGCGGCTAATTTGGGATATTTTAATTCAATTTCTTCCAGTTCACGTACAAGCGCATCGTAAGCTTCATCGGAAATTTCCGGTCGATCATAAGTGTGATAAAGCCGAGCATGATACTTTATAGTCTCACGCAGTTTTTTTGCCCGCCCAGCTATATCCCTTGGAACTTTTGGCATGCTAATACGTGGCGCGCACGGCACGTTCCACACGTCGAGGATTAGACAAATCACAAGTATTGTAACCCTTAGATTCAATCTTCGTTTTCAAAACACCGCCGACATAGACTTTAGTCACCACAACGATGGCGCAAGACGGATCAGGAAGAAAATTGATACGGTTGATAATACTAGTATCATTGCCACCCACCACCCACTGGTTGCCGGGATTATTGCTGTCTTTATTGCAAAAAATAGTCGAGCCCGTGGAAGTGGAGAAAGCGCTAATGCCGAGAGGATGCTGAACATCCCAGTAGAGAGCGCACTCAATACCAGTGTCGGCAGCATAAAATGCTTGTTGAGATTCGCGGCTAGAAGCGGATATAAGCGCCTGTCTAACCGCTAGACTTGCTATTCCAGCAGCTATCAAAAGAAGTGTCCCCATCACAACAATCGCTACAAAAAGCGTAAAACCTGATTCTTGATTCTTGATTCTTGATTCTTTCATCTTATTGCCAGTTTAAAAGATTTTCTTTGGCTCTAAACTGTCGATTCACAACACCCTTAGACCAATTGATTGTCATTAGAATCGAAATTTCATTCGCGTTTATCTGCGTGAGCATAATTTCCCTTTTGAAAATGGTAGTCGGCCAAGATGAATCATAACCAAAGAAACCGTCAGAGACATTCTGTCGAAGCATCGGGCAATTCCCGGGTCCAGAGTCACAACGGATAGGGGTATTACTAATGACGGGATCCACGATACAGGCATTACCAAAGTAGCACGGATCGCTTGAGTTGGCGGATAAACCGGTAAGCCAGTGTTGATTCAATAGACCATTCTCGTCTCGAATATTTCTCACCTGTTCGAACCCTTCTTGAGCAAGATAGAAAGCAATGATTTGGTCTTTTGAAAAAATATAAGATGAGATACCAGTTTGTATAGCACTAGCTGTTCCTGTAATTGCCAGAATCAGTATGGTGATAGCCACAAGACTTTCCACAATGGTAAATCCTTTATTTTTCATATATCGAGGACGCGCTGTGATACCAGAGTTTGTAACGTAAAATCAGACCGGCCAGTATCCGCGCCGGCATGACTTTGAATTTTGATTATTACTTTCGGTTGGAGGGTATTGCCCGTGCCGGCACCCAGAGTATAAAAAGTAAGATCATCAATAACAATCTCTGGCGCAGTTACCGCAATGTAATCACTGTTATCTAACTTTTTTTCAATAGTTTGATTATTGAGACGATAAGTAATTTGAATATTATCGCTTGAGAGAAAACTCATGAGTGTATCGCCGCTCGGACAATTTTGAGGCACCGTAACAGTACCCGAACCGCAGTGATAATTCTTGCCAAACCGCATTTCTTTCGACATACTCTCAACGGCTAGATTAAGATTATTAAGCACCGTTTTCAAAGACCTTGATTTGCGGTTGGCATCAAAGACTCCGAGAATCGAGCCCATGGATATCGTCATGACAACTATAAAAATCGACATGGCGACCATTAATTCAATTAAGGTAAATCCTTTTCTCATTGTGTTGATATTTGACCCGTGGTGTAAATCGTAACCGATCTCATGGAGCCGCGCGGACTCCTAAGTTCAAATCTTACACCCTTCTCGTTATTATTAAGAAAAGAGGGAGCCCCGCCGCTGTTAAACAATACAATCTGGGCTTCAGTACTGGGACGGGCGAAACTAACATCGGCCCTGCTTATATTGCAATTATCCGTGCCGGAAATCTTCACCGCACATATCTTATCTATCACATTGCCACGAGTGATGTTGACCCTGCTCAAACATTCCGCGGTATCACATGACCAGTTTCCAGTGTAGATCCTGTCTCCATTCAGATCGGCAAAATAAATATAGGCCGTGTTTGAACCGGAGCCAAGAAGACTAAAGGCCAGACCATAAGAAGCATTGAATTCACTGGAACCAGCAGAAACTTCTTTGACTCCTATACCATAGGCCTGGGCCTGTGAAATAGTGGAGCTAATTTCATCGGCAAGATTGGTCAATGCGGCGCCGTCGGTGTAAGTTGACTGATTCAAAACTACTACCGTAAGAATGACGGATACTATACTGATAGAGACCAAAAGTTCAATCAGAGTAAATCCCAAACTTTTTTTAGAACGATATAACATAAAAGATATTGAGGTCAAATATCAGAGACAACCAAGCGCCCAGTATTATAAAGGGAGCGAATGGTATCTCGCTTTTCATTGTAAGCTTTTTAGCCTTTTTAATAAAGCCTGTTTTGTTCAGAAGCAGATATGTCAAAGAACCAAGTGCGCCAATCCAAAAAGCAAGAATAATGGCGGAGAAACCTTGGACCGCGCCCAGTAGAAAACCGACGGAAAGTCCGAGTTTAGCATCACCAAAGCCCATAGCTCTCCCTCGCGATAAAAGCCAAATTGACGCAAAAAATGCAAATAAAATGGGGCCGGCCCACCAATCCACGGCAGAACCGCCAAGCCACCATCGAACAACCAGGGATATTAAAATTGCCGCATATACAAGCTCGTCAGGAATAATCTTATGCTTAAAATCATAAATAGTGATGACAATATAAATGCAAAAGATGGGTATAAAAATGTATGGAACAGTAACAAATATTAATCCAGTCCAAAGTTCGATCAGGGGATACTGATAGGATATTTTTGCCCCACAATTTCTACACTGGCCTTTTTGAATCAAGAAACTTAAGATTGGCACAAGCTCAAACCAGCGCAACATCTTGAAACAATTCGGACAAATTGAACGGCCGCCAAAGTTCGACCACGCCCCGTCGTGGCGGGGTGAATCCCAGCGCAACCCGACAACATTTAAGAAACTACCCACAACTGTTCCTAGAAGAAAGAGAAGAACTAACATTGACTATCATTATAACACTCTGTGAGATAAAAAGTCTGATATTTCCGGCAAAGGATTTCCCAGCAAGGACCGTCCTTGCTGAAAGATGCACATATTGTTATTATTTATAGATGCTACGCAAAGATCCGTTCATCACTGATGAGTACTATCATATTTATAATCGTGGGATAGATAAACGAGTAATTTTTAAAGCTAATAGAGATTACGAGCGGTTTATGATGCTTTTATATCTAGCGAATTCAGATGATTCTTTTCGCTTGGACAATATTTTAGATAAGCAAAATAGATCATTTATTAAAATCTTATTACTAGATAAAGGTAACCGCATCGTTTCAATCGGTGCATGGTGTATGATGACTAATCACTTTCATTTGTTAATAAGACAAGAGGTAGATGGAGGAATTACCAAGTTTATGAAGAAATTGGGTACAGGATATTCAATGTATTTTAATATTAGATATGAAAGGAAGGGTGCTCTATTTGGCGGATTATTCAAGTCAAAATTAATTGGAGTTGATGATAACTATTTAAGGCATCTCTTTGGCTATATCCACATTAATCTTTTAGAGATTAGGTTTCCTGATTGGGAGAATAAAATAAAGAAACCTTCAGCTGATATGGCCACGTTTCTTAAATCATATAGATACTCTAGTTATCGTGATTATATCGGTGAAGATAGAATAGAGAGAAGATTGCTCAATCCAGAGAATTTTCCAGATTATTTTAAAGATTCCAAATCATTTCAGGATTTCGTAGAGAATTACTTCGTAAATTAAATCAGAGACTCTCAGCAAGGACCGTCCTTGCTGAGAGTCTCCCAAGACGAAAAGAAAAACGCTAACCATCTTTAGATTATAGCAACTTTATCTATCTAACACGCCGGGCTGTTGATGGCGGTATCTCGAGCTTTGGAATTACCCAGACTATCCACACACCATGAGTTAGTGCCGCCCACTCCCGGCAAGAAAGCCGACATTGCGTAAGCGCTGACAGTAGAATGACAAGTAAGAGTGGCGCCGGTCGGATAGTTGGTCTGTGTGGCGTATGTGGCCATACCTGAAGCAGTATCGGTAAACATAGAATTAGGCGTATTGCAAGGGCCTGAAATGTTGCCGGCAGAACCGTTATAGCTATTGTTGTTATTAGAAAAGTAGAGCTCTGCGGTGGAACGCGTTCTGGAAAGTTGAGCCCTAACCTTTGTGTCATTACCTCTGCCGCGCGCGTTGGTCACATAAACGATAACTATAGAAAAAATTATGCCAATAATAGCAATGGAAACCAGAAGTTCTATCAAGGTAAAGCCTTTTTCTCTTTCTGTCATTACGGACAAGAAACCTCTCCGTCTAGGAGATTAGCCGGAATTTGTCTAGAAGCCCCAGTACTATCCACACACCAAGCGGCTGTGGTAGTTGACAAGAGTAATGCCGAAACTGCATAAGCAGAGGTGTCTGTGTGGCATGAGAGCGTAGCACCAGTCGGATAATTGGTTTGTGTGGTGTACTGAACCATACCGGAAGCAGTATCCTCAAAGAAATCCGGAGTAACGTCGGTGCACGAATCAGAAGCCACGGTGCCATAATGGCTATTCGTATCGTAATAGACTTCAGCCGAAGCTCGAAGACCTGCTAGCTGCGCCTTAACTTTGGCGTCGTTACCCTTGGCACGCGCAGTGTTAAGGGACGCAAGTACCACCGATGAAAGAACGCCGATAATGGCAATGACAACCAAAAGTTCAATCAGGGTAAACCCCTTGTCTTTGTTTGACATAAATTTAAGCGACAAACGCCCTATTAACACTCGGTACCGGCAGCTGGCGCAACGCTTGCTCTACCTTTGGAATTACCAAAACTATCTATGCACCAATTAGTAGCCGTCCCTTCAGCGACGGATAAAGGAACAGACATGGCGTAAGCCGTCGCGCTTGTATTGCATGTAATCGTCGGAGTTCCAGGATAATTGGCAGCGGTCAAATACGGAGTCATTGGGTTCGTACCACCAGAAGTGCAAAGCCCCGTATAGGAATTGCTGGTGTTATCGTAGAATATCTCGGCCGCGGCTCTGGCGCCGGAAAGCTGGGCCTTTATTTTGGCATTATTGCCTTTGTTGCGAGCGGTATTTAACGACGCCAACACTACGGATGAGAGAATGCCAATGATGGCGATAACAACCAGAAGTTCGATCAAGGTAAAACCGGCGGCACTTTTTCCTTTTCTAATCATATTCTTAAGAATTTTATCTATAATCTTGTAAATCACCTATTAAGTGAGTACCTCATATTATACTCTAAAGCCCGGCAGAATTGGCAATGTCGTATATGGGGATAAGTACGGAGGCCAAGAGAACACCGACCCCCAGACCCAAAAGAACAATCATGACCGGCTCAATCAGACTCACCAAAGTATCAACAGCGTTGATAACCTCCCGCTGGTAAAAGCGCGCCATAGTGCCCAAAATTGAACCAAGTTCGCCAGATTCCTCCCCCACTCTTATCATTTGGACAAGAATACCAGGAATTTCTTCGTATTGAGAAAGTGACTGTGAAAACGAACTGCCCCCTTTGACCGCCAGCAAACTCTCGCCAAGAATCTCTGCGTAAACTTCATTACCAACAACCGAAGCGGTAACTTCAATAGCCTTGATCATAGGGATACCGGAGAGCACCATGGTGTTCATGTTGTCTGCAATGATTGAAAGGTAAAGTTTCTTATAGAGATTGCCTATGTAGGGCACCGAGAGTTTGAAACGGGCCAGCTGTGATCTGCCCTCAGTCGTGCGAGTGTAACGCACCACGAAAAAACCGAAAACTATCAGAACGACGGGTAAAATCACGCCATAACTGACGAAAAAATTGCTGACGGCAAAAACAATTTGAGTATAGAACGGCACCGTCTGACCGGATTCGATAATAATCAGACTTATCTTGGGAATAATAACTGTAAACATCAAGACCATCACCGCAATAAAAACTGTAATAACGAAAGCCGGATAAATTAAGGCGTTTTTTGTTTTAGAAATTACTTCGTAGTTACGGTCCAGATAATCAGCCAGGTGATTAAAAGTTTCGCTTAATTTCCCGGTCTCTTCTCCAGACCGAACCATGTTAACATAAAAGTCGGAAAAAATGCCCGGATGTTTAGCAAGCGCCTTGGAAATATTACTGCCCGCCTGGAGATCATCCGTTATTTGAATCAGGCTTCTCTTGAGACTCTGATTTTCCACTTCCGACGAAAGAAGAGTAAAGATCTTCAGAGCGGAAACCTGCGCTTCAAAAAGTGTGGCCATTTGCCGTGAGAGCATGACCACCTCTTTATGCGAGACGCCCGAACCAAACTTAATCTTGGATAACCATGATTCTTTATCGGCTGGATTTATCTCGGAAATAATAAGTCCCCGTCTTTGAAGAGCGCCGACGGCCACATCGAGAGAAACCGCTTCTATTGAACCAGAAGTGCGCTTACCGGAATTTTCAAGAGCTTGATAGTTGAATAACATGCGTGTTTATTTATAGTGAGTTTATCGAACTAAATCATACGCTCTAACGTCTTTGGGTTGGCGGAAAATTGAAAGGCATTGTTGACGGTTACTTCCCCTCTTCGAACCAAATCGGCCAAACATCTGTTGAGATCAATCATTCCCTCTGTTGAACTGGTTTCAATCACGGTGTTAATCTCGTGAGTGCGCATATCACGAATCAGATTGGCGACCGCGCTATTATTGATGAGAAGTTCAAAGGCCGGAACAAGCCCACCCGAGATACGCGGCAAGAGTCGCTGAGAAAAAATACCCAACAGAGAACCGGCCAACTGAATGCGTATTTGGGTTTGCTGGTCGGCCGGGAAAGAATCAATAATACGATCCACGGTTTGACCGGCGGTGTTAGTATGCAGAGTGGAAAGCACCAAGTGTCCGGTCTCGGCCGCAGTTACCGCCGTAGAGATTGTTTCCGGATCGCGCATTTCACCGATCATCAAGATATCGGTATCCTGACGAGAAACTCCTTGGAGAGCAGAATGGAAATCGGGAGTGTCAAGCTTCACTTCGCGTTGATTAATAATCGCTTTCTTGGGCTCAAAAATGTATTCAACAGGATCCTCAATGGTGATAATGTGCTCAAGTCGTTCCAGATTGATGGTCTCTATCATGGTGGCAAGAGTGGTGGACTTGCCCACTCCGGCCGGACCCACCACCAAGAAAAAGCCTTGCTGACGTCTGGCAAAAGTTTCGAGAATTGGCGGTAGATTCAGTTCCTCGAAACTTTTAATCTTATTCGGCACTAATCTCATGGCAATACCGATCTTACCGAGCGCCAGAAAAACATTGCATCTGAAACGCATTTTCAGCCGTTCCGCAGACGAATTGCCGGTATTACTATATGCGAAGTTAACCTCTTTATGATTTTCAAATTCTATTTTTGTTTCGTGAGAAAGAAAAATAGAGAGAAGTCCTTCCATATCGGCGCGCGCGAGCGCCGGTATCTTCATCAAAGGAATCAATGAACCAGAAACACGAATGACCGGCGACCGGCCTTCCGAAAGATGGAGGTCCGAGGCGCCTTCTTTGCTGACAATTTCAACTAATTCGTTTATAAGTTTATCCGGTGTAGTGGACATGACATTATTTTAAAATTTTTATGTTTTGAGATTAGCGATTTTAAGAGCTTCTTCAACCACCTCCGAAGGAATAAGGGTGGCCTTTACAAGATAACCTTTAATACCAAGTTTCTTGGCTTCGGCTATTTTTTCCGGGTTGCTCTCATTGGTAAGCATGATCACGGATGCTTCGGGAACAAGTTTTTCCTTACGAATAGTTGTCAGAAGTTCCAATCCATCAATATTCGGCATGATGATATCAAGGATAAGAATATCGGGCTTGGCGCCACCGCGCAGTTTGCCGAGCGCTTCTTCGGCGCCAAGAGCGACATCAACGGTGGCGCCCTCATGTTCAAATTTTTTCCGGTACATACCGAGCAGAAATTTGTCATCATCCACTATGAGAACCGTGTATTTTTTACTCATACCCATATTATAGCGTATTAATCTCTTCAAAGGGAATAATTCTTTGAAAGGCCTTGAGAATGGCGTCTTCTTTCATAGAAAGCATGCCTTTGGCGCGCGCCACTTTGTAGAGTTCGATCTCTGTCGGATTTTTGAGTATGACCGATTCAATATCTTTATCCATCTCCATAACTTCAATGACCGCCACGCGCCCAGAAGTGCCATTGAGACACGTCGGTGTTTGTTCAATTTCATAAACTTCTTTACCGAAAGAGAGCCGTTGTTTAAATTCGGACGGTAAATCTTCAAATTGTTTATCAATCATCAGTTTAATGGAATCTTTCACGGCAAGCGGTCTTCCACCGTCCGGACAAAGTTTGCGTACCAAGCGTTGAGCCATAGAAAGTACGAGTGTCGGAGCGATGAGATACGGATCCACACCCATATCTATCAATCGGGGGATGGCGCCTAAAGCATTGTTGGTATGAAGAGTGGAAAAGACAAGATGTCCGGTCAGCGACGCCTGAATAGCCAAATGGGCCGTCTCTTTGTCTCGAATCTCACCTACCATGATAATATCGGGGTCTTGACGCAGAGTCGTTCGTAAGCCGGTGGCAAAGGTGTAATCTATTTCCGGGTGAATCTGGGATTGCGAGACACCGTCTATGCTGTACTCCACAGGATCTTCAAGTGAAAGCACATTCTTATGATCTCTATCTACCTCTTTAAGCATGGCATAAAGGGTAGTTGATTTACCGGAACCAGTGGGTCCCGTAATAAGCACCAGACCGTAGGGGCGTTGAAGCGCCTTTCTTATTAATTTCAAATTTGTGTCCGAGAAATCCATGTCATCAAGAGTTCTTATACCCTGAGACTGGTCGAGGATGCGCATCACCACTTTCTCGCCGTAATAAGTTGGAAAAGTGGAAACACGAAAGTCAATTTTTCTGTCTTCAATCTTGGCGGAGAAACGGCCATCTTGAGGCTTGCGCTTCTCATCCAAACGCATGTTCGAGAGAATTTTAATGCGAGCCACCACTGCCGAGTGAACCTTGAGCGGCAAGATGAGCGAAGTGTTCAGCACTCCATCCACGCGGAAACGCACCCGGACATTTTCGTGCGTTGGTTCAATATGAATATCAGAGGCCCGACCCTCAGAAGCATAATTTAAAATAGTGGCGACAATCTTGGTAACGGGAGCGTCTTCCACAATCCTGGCGTCCGGTGATTCTTGTTTGTCCTCCTTTTTACCGCCTTTTGTTTCCGGCGGGACAGCGGCCGAAAGCTCCGATTCCAGTTCGGAAAGCGCCTTAGTGACTTCACCGGATAGCCCTTTATATCTTTCTAATATCAGAGTAAAATCATTCTCGCTAATCAGAAAGAGTTTGTAAGGCATACCGATACGCGAGGAGATAAAATTAAGCGCATCGCGAGCTTCAAGATCATTCGGATTTGTCGCGCCTACTTCGAGTATGCCATCCCTTACGCCTATAGGCACCACCCGATAATGTTCAACTGATTCTTGCGGTATATACTCGAGAACTTTGCCTGAAATTTCTATATCCTTGAGACTTCTCGTTGGGATATCAGAAATCAATCCTTTACTCTTGACAGGATTAACCATTATTTTTAGTCTCGACCGATAATATTGAATGGGTTCGGTCTTCCAACCTGTTGTTGAGGCACCTCAGTGCTAAAATCAATCAACAACAGAAAGCTGGGGGACGAAAACACGTTTTGGCTTAAGGTCACGGCCTGAAGCTCTTCGCGCATCTTAATCACATCGTCTCCGATACTGACGGCCAGCGCTTCGGAGGGAAGAGTGATCGTTTCCGACTTAAAGAAAAGATTGTATAAAAACATTGCCACGATAAAGATTATAATCGCCGCCAATGTTCCTTTGTTATTTTTAAGCGTGTCCATATATATCCGATTATTTTAACCAGTATGTTTCAACCGCTATTTCGTACTCATAAAGGCCCGACTCGTTTGTTTCCAACGCAACCGATTTGATATCCATAATCCGCAAACTCTTTTCCATATCAGCCAGCAAACGCATAAAGTCCGCGTAACTTGAGATAAAACCAAGAGAAACTGTGGCCTTATCGTACACTTCGGCGTATTCTGACAAAACCGCGAGACTCGCGTCTTCGGCCGTGCCTACTTCCACCTTGATGCTGTCAATGGAAATACCGTAGCGTGAAGCCATTGAGTCAAGGTCAAGGGCCAATCGCACGGTATTGATATTATCCGGCAACATTTTGTTTATACGCTCGATTTCCGCCACGGGAAGCGTCTCGTAAGTAACGCGCAAACGATCCCTTAATTCACTGATGGCCGCAACATTTTGCAATACTTTTTTGTATTCGCCGGCCAGAACGGATAACCGTTGAACCTCCTGATATTGAACATTGGTAAATGTATAGAAAAGTCCGACAGACAAGAGAAGTAAGATAATGGACGTGTTAGTTTTCATTTTAGTTTGTAGTGGAAGTGGCCGTACTGGTTGATGTTGACTCCGTTGGCACAATCGGAGAAGCGCCGAGTCGTTCCACCTTCCTCTCATATGACACCAGAGTCGGATCCAGTATCGCCTTGAAGGAGAAATTCACATCGCCCTTTTCATTGAGACTGAGATCGGAAAAAATGGGATTTTTAAAATACTGACTCTTGTCAAAAATATCCGCCTGAAGAGCAAGCGCCGCGTATCCTCGCGCTTCGCCTATTATCTTAAGCTCGAGACCTTGCGGAGTTTTGATATAACTGAAATCCTTGAAACGCACAGTCTTGGGTGTGGAGACTTCAAAAAATTCAAACAAGGGAGAAAGAATTTGATGTCGGGCAAGTAATTTTTGAGACGAGAGAATGCGGTTATCCAAACGAGTCAGTTCACGAATCACTTCCGGCTGAAGAGTCATTCTGGCATCCTCTAAATCGGCGCCCATTTTATCAATACTGTATTTGAGATAAAACTTATATCCGAACACACCCAAGGCCGACAGGACAGACACGATAAAGACAGTCGAAGCCAGAATATAAAACAAACTCTTCTCTTGTCGTGTCCTTCGCCCTATTGGAGCACCCGGAACATTAGAGACAATAGGTCCTTTGGGAATAAAAGAGGATTGAAATTTCGGCTCCATTTGACTGAATTATACAATGGAAAGCAATTTACTAAAACACAAAAGTGTTTATAACTTGCCCCCCAGCCAGCGAGCTCCTAATCCTCTTCCGCTAGTTTGCGCAGGGCAAGACCGATGGCTACAGCGAATTCCGGACCGGTTTCTTTAAGAATATTCTCGAGAAAAGTTGGCGCGTTAACCTTACTGAACGGGTCGGCTAAAACAACATCTGTTTTAAAATTATTTTTAGCAAGATCCGCCAGGCCCTTAAGAATGGAGCCGCCCCCAACTAAGATTACTTTCGAGATAGTCTTGTTATATTTCTTCTCAAACGAGAGCAGGACATTATTAACCTCGGCGAAAATGTAATCAAGAGTCAGGATAACGACGTCTGTCAGATTTTTATTTTCCCCCGTCACTCCCATTTGCCGCTTTATCACCTCCGCGCGTTCCATAGAGAGTCCGAGGGATTTGGAAATGGTTAGAGTGATATCTTGTGAACCGCGATTAATAGTGTGAGAAGAACGAATAACCCCGCGCTCAATCACATAAAGTTTAGTTGAAGCGGCGCCCATATCCATAATCATCACCGGGCGAAGTGTCTCATCAAGCACCGCGCGCATGGTGCTAAATATCTCAATTTCAAAAAAACCAGCTTCCAATGCACTCTTAACCACAATATCTTGATAACGGACAATAGTCTCGTTGTGTATGGCTACAATCAAAACATTGACCTTGGGAAGAGCAGTTCGAGTCCCTGTTCCTTGATCGGTCGTAGCGCGTTCTGCCGTAGTGGCATACTCTGAAGAATCTTCTTCCTGCATCTCGCTTTTCGGAATGACAGACCAATCCAGCATCACTTCAGATACAGGCACCGGAATATATTTGCGCGCCTCGAGCGGTACCATAACCGCCAATTGTTTGGTGCTCACATCTGGCATCTCAATTACCGACATCAGAGAAGAGGTAAATGGTATGGAGATGCCGCATTTCTTGGTGGTAATATTAACCTCTTTTTCCTTCATCAAATCTATAAGCGCTTGGGCCAGTTTATCCGGCGCAAGCACCACCGCCTGTCCCACACTCAAACCGGTATATGGACCCAAAGCTAATTCACCATAAGTCTCGAGCACGGCTTGGCCGTTTTTCTTTTTTAATTGAACTATTTTAATGGCTGAGGAACCGATATCGATACCCAAAGCCGAAACTTCGTCTTGATTGAAGAATTTAGAAAAGAAGGCCATATGCTTTATAATATCATAATCTCTCTATGGACCTCCTGTCTCAGATTAGAGATCTATTTACTGACTTTCTTTTTCCTAAAAGCAGAAAAGTTGTGGAACTCGAAGCGCTCTCCATCGACACCTTACTTGGCGCCTTGCCGCCAGCAGAAAATTTAAAAGACAAAAACACCATGGCTCTTTTTGATTATGAACATCCTCTTGTCAAGAAAATCGTTTGGGAAATTAAGTACAGCGGTAACATTCAAATCATCAAAAAATTCGGGGAAATTCTTTATGATCACATTCGGCAAGAAATTCTAGATCTCGCCCTTTTTGAGTCCGCTAGCCGGCGGATGGGTCAGCTGATACTGATACCAATGCCGATTTCAGATAAACGTAGATTTGAACGAGGATGGAATCAGGCCGAACTCTTAGCAAAGGAAATCGTAGCCCATGACCGAGAAAAAATGTTTAAATATTTATCAAAACAGTTGGTTAAATATCGTCATACCGAAAGCCAAACAAAAACCGCATCAAGAAGCGAGCGCTTGGAAAATCTCATTAATTCAATGAAGGTTTTAAATCCATCATCTGTGGCAGGAATATGTGTTATCGTCTTAGATGATGTGACCACCACTGGCGCGACATTTGCCGAAGCGCGGCGCGCTCTGCGCGCCGCCGGCGCCAGAAAAATTTTATGCATAGCTATCGCGCACTAACGCATTAACCCTAACGAGTGCGCAGGAGAGTATTGACCATGATGACACCCGCTATACTGTAGTCGGCCCATTCTGGCGCTGGCATATTACCTTCCGGTTTGAGTGTACCTGTCACAGCAATGGTGTCTTCAGCCTTAAGATCGGAGTTGGCATCCTGAATGCGACTAATGTCGAGAGCATAGTGGAGACCGTCGCGACCTCTAACACCCAAAGCACATGTTTCGCTCATCTTGATTCCTTCTCTAAACGGCAAACAACTGAAGTTGCCGGTGATCGTGATCATGCCGTCAATTTCATCATTCACGACTTTATCCCAACCCTTAAATAAGAGGAAGCCGAAAATGACAATGGCGGCAAGCACTACCAACCAAATAACATTCTTTTTAAAAAGACCCTCGTGATTAAAATCATTCATATACCGGGTATTATATCAATGCTTCGTTTTTAGGCAAGGATTAGAAAAAGTGCCCTAGGTATGTTAGTTTTAGGTTTCTTGGAGACGTGGCTGAGTGGTCGAAAGCACCTCACTGCTAACGAGGCAGGGTTTAAAAGCCCTCGACGGTTCGAATCCGTCCGTCTCCGCCTTGACAACTTGTTATCAACATGATCTGATTACTCGGGAGAGTAGCGCGACCCTAGTTTATGCCTATCTGCTAAAATAGAATTATGAGAAATATAGAAAACTTGGTGAATAAATATTATTATGACGCCATGGATTGTTTGCAGGCTGATGATGCTAAAACAGCCGCCAATCTATTACAAAAGGCATTAATTTTAGATCGCCATAATATTCAAACAATCTTAGGAATAGCGGAAGTCTACTACTACAAAGGAAGTAAAGAGAAAGCATGCGATTGGATTGATAAGGGATTTGAAGAGATAAAAAAACAATTCCCCAAATGGCCAAAAAGGATGGAATGGGCGGATCTGGATAATAGAGCGTATTTAAGAGTGATCGCTCACAAGGCGGATTATCTATATGACATAGGTGAAATAGAAAAAGGTATTGAGTTATATAGACTGCTTTTGAAGCTCAATCCTAATGATAATCAAGGAATTCGATACCTAATAGCTGGAATATATAAAGGTGTAAGTGGAGAAGAAGTGAATAAAATGTTTGATGAAGGAAATAGAAATCAGAATTGGGATAAATTAGAAGACATGGTTCAAGACCAGAATAAAATCCATAAATTTTGGAGTTATCGGGAAAGAACTAAATAATTTATATCAAATCTTAGAATATCGAGTGGTTCTGCCTTGTCCGATCCTTTTCACTTTTTTGAGCCTCATTAAGACATCCAGTGCTTGAGAGACGGTTGACCTGGATATTTTTGTGGCCTTGGATATTTCTCCTGGACTTGCTTCTGAAATATTTTCAAGATATTTCCATACGATTAATTGTTTTGGGGAGAGAAGTAGTTCAATATTTTCTTTGGATAACAAGTCAACAGCTTGTTTGGCCTGCAGAAGTAAAATTTGCAAAAAGAATTCTAGCCAAGGCACAATATCCTCTTTTTCTTTGTTTATTGTTTTCTGACTTCTCCTTAGCGCTAAATAATAATCCGCTTTGTTATCTTCAATTAACTTCTCGTGAGAGATATACGGGACATAAGGATATCCATATTCAAGCATCAGCAGATTTGTGAGGATACGCGAAAGTCGACCGTTACCATCTTGGAATGGGTGAATATTGAGAAACTCCACTAGGAAGTTGCCGATAATTAAGAGTGGGTGGATTTCCTTGATAGATAATGCTTCTTGTGTCCACTCGGTGAGTTCAAGCATTTCTTTAGGAGTAAGATATGCCGGAGTAGTGTCAAAAAGAATGCCAATGGATTGTCCAGCCTCATTTATCATGTGAACTTTGTTCTCGATCTTCTTGTATTCGCCACGGTGAAGTTTGTCTTTCTCAACATATTTTAGAAGTTCTTGGTGAAAATTCTTGATAGTACTTTCAGAAAATTGGATGTGTTTCCAAGATTCAAAAACATTGTTGAGAAGTTCATAATATCCCTTCACTTCCTGTTTATCTCTGTCTCTAAATTTCTGCATCGTAAGGCCTCTCATTAATTTTTCTACATCTTCATCAGAAAGTTTGGCACCTTCAATACGAGTAGAAGCACCCGTTGATGTGATGAGTGTAGATTTTTTTAGACGCCCCAAAGCCTGTGGGTTTAGTTCTGCACCACCAACCCACCTACCTTTGACCTCATCAATTTGATTAATCAACAGCCAAGCTGATTGAGGTAAATCCTTTAGTCTTTTATTAAATTTATAGTTCATATGTTCTTACTAATCTCATACTATGAGTATAGGAGATTATATTAGATTATATAAAGTATTGCAAGACATTTTACTCATGTTAAAATTGGCTTATAAGATAACTAGATTTTAAGCCATATGATTAAGGTACGACCCGAGTAGTTCGAATCGCTTTATCACCGCCAGGTCGTACTGAGTTATCGTGCTCGAGATGCATCAAAAGCCTTTCTTTACAAATTAAATACATTACGCTAAGGTTGGCCCAGACTTTCTCTTTCTAGAGGTGACCAATGAAAGAAGTAATTGTAACCGTAGGTCCAAGGGCATCTGGAAAATCAGATTTCTGTGAAAGGGCGATTGCTCTTGATTCCTCGATAGTTTTGATTAGCCGAGACAAGATACTCATCGAGCTTTTCGGTAAGACCTCGCTTGATCCCTATACGGGTGGACACGAGTATGCTATTGAGCAGATGTGGAAGATCACAAAAGGGCGATTTAAAGTATCCTCCGATGTCCGGATAATCCTCGACACGTGGAGTGGATCTTCACAAGAACGAGCTCGCATCAATCGGAAACTTAGAAGTTTCGGTGCGGATCAAATCGTGGCTTGGTATTTTATAACTCCAATCGAGTTTGTGGATAAATGGTTTTGGAAGAAGCCAGGCGTCGCGAAAATTGCAGACATGGGAACTCGACGAGAAAAAGGTCTGGTATTTTTCTGCGAAGATTCACCTCGCCATGATTACCAACTTTTTCACGAGCTTGCTTCGACGATTGATTCCGATGGGTTCGACAAAGTCGTGAGGATTAATCCTCTCACCATGAAGCCCAAAGATGCGCTGATAGTTGAGGCCAGCCTTGATTTATAAGGCTGGCCTCGTCTTTTTAAGCACCCGAGGTACATCGATTTTGATATGATGGAGTAGTCAAAAATAACCTTACAGGGCTTGGAACTGAAATAATAAATAAAAATGAAAGTTTTTGTTAAAGCGAAACCAAATGCGAAAGAGAATAAAATCATTCCACCACCATTAAGACTCGTACCAGAAAATGAGGAATGGTATACCGTCTCGGTCAAAGAGCCGCCAATTGAAAGTCGGGCAAACGAAGCTATTACAAAATTATTAGCAGAACATTTCAAAGTCTCTCGTTCCCAAGTCCGGCTTATCTCCGGCGCCACGTCGAAAAGAAAGGTTTTTGAAATCAGAAAGTAAACGGAGGATATTTATTTATTTATCTGCTTCCAGAGCCAGACGCCAACGAGAACGAGGTCAATCAGTAAAATCAACAAGACAATACCAGACCAAACCCCCGCCCCGCCCATCATATCTCCGTATCCAAATCCATATTGCATCATGCAACCATTATACCTCATCCAGAGTACAATGGCGAGATGAATTTGAATGATTCCCTTTCCAGTTGTTTCCGTATCTTACCGACACAGGCAAGCGCGTTGAAGCGGCTTGGAATTATAAGCGTGAGAGATTTACTCTACCACTTCCCCGCGCGTTATGGCGACGCGGCGCAAGTGACAAGTATTGCTGATCTACGCAGAGGAGACACTGCAGTAGTATTCGGCCAAATTTCAGGGTTAAAGACTTCCAAAGCTTTCAGGAAACAAATTCCCATGGCCGAAGGAATGATCGAGGATCAGACGGGTAAAATAAAAATTGTCTGGTTTCATCAAGCCTACTTGGCCAAGATGATCATGGGTGGTTCGTTGGTAAGGGTTGAGGGTAAGGTATCAGAAAGACATGGAACATTGTACTTTTCAAACCCTAAGATAGAGAGAACGCCTGATTTATTCACTCAAACGAAAGCGCACTCTTTATATCCGGTTTATCCAGAGACTCGCGGCATCACTTCCAATTGGATTTATCACAAAATCCAAAGTATTTTCGCATCCGGCATCTTGAATGAAATCTGGGACCCAGTTCCCGAATTTATTTTGAAAACTTACAAACTTCCTGACTTAAAAACTTCTTTAATCTATATCCATACACCCAAGAAGGAGGCACATGCGCAGATAGCCCGCAAGCGTTTTGCCTTTGAGGAGATACTTTTTATCCAATTAGAAAGACAGAAGACGCGACATTTGTTCAAAGAAAATAACGCCTTTGTGATAGACCCTTCAAATTCCTCAGGGCAAGAAAGTGAAGAAGAGATAGAAAAATTCGTACAAAGATTCCCATTTGCAATCACATCGGCGCAAAGAAAAGCCGTTGAGCATATCCTGGCGGATTTTAAAAATGGCCACCCGATGAGTCGGCTGTTAGAAGGTGATGTCGGCTCTGGAAAAACAGCCGTCGCCGCCGTAGCAGTCTATGCGGCGGCTACTTCCAAGCCAAAGGGGCAGAATTTCGACACGCTCCAGAGCGCATATATGGCGCCGACTGAAATCTTAGCCCAGCAACACTTTGAATCTTTTATAAAATATTTTTCCCACCTGCCTATTAATATCGCTCTTATTACCGGAAGCGGATGCAGAAAATTCCCATCCAAAATTAACCCCGATGGATGGACAAATATTTCTCGTGCCCAACTTCTCAAGTGGATTGCTTCCGGTGAAATTGCTGTCCTCATTGGTACTCATGCTCTGATTCAAAAATCGGTCAAATTTAAAAACCTTGCCCTAGTCATTATCGATGAACAACATAGATTTGGGACAACACAGAGACAGAAACTCGCTAAGAAAGATGGCAAAACTCCGCATTTATTATCTATGACCGCCACCCCTATCCCTCGCACTCTCGCCTTAACACTCTACGGCGACCTTGATTTATCGCTTCTTGATGAGATGCCCGCGGGCCGGAAAAAAATTATGACTGAAATCATCACTCCAGGGAAGAGAGATGGAGCATACGAAGAAATTAGAAGAGAACTTAAGGCGGGCAGACAACTCTACGTCATTTGTCCACGCATAGATGAGCCTGATCCGACTAAAGAGTTGGCCATCCAAGCCAAATCAGTCAAAGAAGAGGCGAAACGACTCAAAAAAGAAATCTTTCCCGAATACGAGATCGGAATCCTTCACAGCAAAATGAAGCCGGCGGAGAAAGAGAGGGTGATGCTTGATTTCAAAGATAAAAAAATTGATATCTTGGTGGCAACTTCGGTGGTGGAAGTGGGGGTGAATGTTGAGAATGCTTCGCTCATTGTGATTGAAGGCGCGGAAAGGTTCGGCCTGGCGCAACTTCATCAACTTCGGGGCAGAGTTATTCGTTCAACTCATCAGGCTTATGCTTACATCTTTACAGAAAGTAAAAGTGAAAAGAGTAGAGATAGAATCAAAGCTTTGGTTACGGCCCAAAATGGTTTTGAGTTGGCGGAATTTGATCTAGCCCAAAGAGGGGCGGGAGAATTGTCGGGAGCTAAACAGTGGGGCATTTCGGATCTCGGTATGGAAGCTATCAAGAATATTAAAATGGTTGAAGCGGCGCGTGCGGAAGCAACAAAGATTATCGAGAATGATCCCGCTCTTTCAAAATTTCCCCTTCTTAAAGAACGCCTCGAATTTACCACCACCAAAATTCATTTTGAGTAAACTATTTACTATCTACTATCTACTATCTATACTGTCATGATCCACCCTTAGCTCAGCTGGTTAGAGCATCGAGCTTATACCTCGAGGGTCCCACGTTCGAATCGTGGAGGGTGGACACTTTTACACCATAGACTAGAATAGAATCTGGAAACGCACATGTATTCGTGGGTCTTCAAACAATATATAGTCTATGTAAAGGAGGGGGTGATATCATGACTTTCCATCGGATACAAAGAGGGCTCAGAGCTGGCAAGAACTCACATTCAATACACCTAGCTGCGATTAAGCCAAAGCTTGATCAATTACGTGAGACCTTAGGTCAAGTAATGATTCTTGTGGACCCACTTGAAGGTATCAGGAGATTTTCTGAGACCATGATACAGTGGCAAAAACACGAGTTGGTAAGAGATCTCATTGCATACCTAAACGAGGAAGTCCCTTGCGCAAACATCGACGAGCAGATCATGACGCTTAAAGTGCTCCAGGCACACGTCGAACTAGGGAACCTTGATGCCAATGAGTTCTCGCCGGAGGATGCCAGAAGATTCTTGACCCAGTACGCCGGTTCGGTAATTGTCACCGTCAAGGAGTTAGAAGACATCGTGAAGTAACAACGCCTCTCGGTCAGTCGAAGGCGACCCGCCGGTTTGCAAATGCAACGGCGGGG
>Ga0208958_1001334_pt1 | contig 25031 bp, 21 predicted proteins | sample RifOxyB1_FD_184032 | JGI IMG/M metagenome (GOLD analysis project Ga0208958, IMG submission 184032) | Soil microbial communities from Rifle, Colorado - Rifle Oxygen_injection B1 (SPAdes) | ecosystem: Environmental > Terrestrial > Deep subsurface > Rock core/Sediment | place: Rifle, Colorado...
GCCGCTTGATAATAAATGGGATTTCAAAGAATCAGACTTTAAGGAAATGAAAGAGCTTACATGGATTACGAACCTTAAAGGAAATGAATGTGTTATAAGGGGGTATATTACTAATCTCTCTTCTAGTATTGATGTATACGGACAAACAACTATTGATTTTAAGGTAAGAGGAACACCTATATTTTGGTTTCTAGATCAATGGACCAAAATTGAAAAGGAGTATTTAGATCTTGCCGAGTGATAATCATAAGGTACTCACTGAGTTAGCGGCACTATACTGCCGTGCAAGATGGTATCTTTGGCCAATTGCTATCGAGTCCGTAGGGCCGGGAAAACGTAATCTTGACGTAATAGCTATTAGATCTAAACACCCACAAGGAATTGTGGGGCTAGAGGCTAAAGCAACTTATGATGATTTTAAAAAAGGAATTAAAAAGGGTCAATTTAAACCATCACAATATATTACAGAAATGTGGTTAGTATATCCTGGTAATTTTCCCGTTAACGAACTTCCGCGTGAGATAGGCATATTACGAACTAGAAGTAGTCCCATCTGTGTAGAACATGATTTTCAAAATGCTCCTAATTTATGTATAGAGGGTAAGTGTAAGCGTAAAAAAAATATCTTTTTATTCGTAGAAAGACCAGCTAAATCTTTTTGGGATCGAGTAGACCAAAGTAGGATATATCAAGCACATAGAGAAGATTGGCTATGGTCAATAGCGACTTCAAATGCGAGTAAATTAATAGGTTATATAGAGGCCAATGCTTGTTGGCAGGAAGAAGGATAAATGATGAATCAAGTTAAATGGATTGATTGGGGAACTACAAGTAGTACTTCATCTGGCGTGCCCTATACCATGACCATTGGTACTACAACGACCATTGATACCACAACTAATAATGGTGCATGGCAAATAGTGTGGCAAAACCCCGCTACAACTATAAGTACACCAATAACTTATACACTTTGGCCAGAAAGCAATCAACATCTCAAATTTAAAAAAATGGAAGAAGAATTTTTAAAATTAGATGAGTGATGCATAGAAAGTCAATTACATGCAAATTAAATTAGTGGGCGAATCCACCTTAAGACAAAAATGTCCTCTTATTGACATCAATGAATTAAAGTCGAATAAAAAGTGGTATGAATCACTTATATTTAATATGACTGAAGCTATGAATAATAATTTAGGCATAGGTCTTGCAGCGAATCAAGTGGGTTATGGTATGAGACTTTTCGTAACAGCGTTTAACGCCGTACCAAATATTTACATTAATCCTTCTATAGAGTGGTTTTCCAAAGAAATGGTCATGATGGAAGAAGGCTGTTTGTCTGTACCAGGAACTTACCTAAGATTAGAGCGACCATCTAGAATAAAAGTCAAATATTTTGATATAGATGATATGGAATACAAAAAAGTGGATTTATTTGGTTTGCCCGCCAGGGTAGCCCAGCATGAAATTGAGCACCTAGACGGCATATTAATGACAGATCACGCAGCAGAAAGAACATTGAAATTACAAAATCAAAATTATGGTATTCTACTGTGATAGAGAGACTTAAAGAAATAGAAGAAGAGATAGCTACTTGTCATAAATGTCAATTTTCACGAACTAGGCAAGAAACCGTTCCTGGTTGGATTCCTGATTATGCACAGAAATTGGTATTTATTGGCAGCGGACCAAGTCCATTAGAAAACGTAAGTGGCATCCCGCTTATAGGCAGAGAAGGATTTGAATTTACGGAAATAATTAAAGAGATATTTGAGCTGGGACGAAAAGACTATAACATACTTTATTGTGTAAAATGTATGCCGGTCTATAACGGTAGAAAACAACAACCACAAAAAAATGAAATATTCTGGTGTGCCAAATATCTATTCGAACAATTGGAAATATTATCTCCAGATCTCATAATTACATTGGGCAAAACAGCGTTTGAAACTTTAATGATTAGACAGGGCACTAATTTTCTTACGCTTAAAGACAATATTAGTAATTATTCAGGAGTCTTGTACAAAGTAAAATCGTTACTAAATTCAGATATAGAATGGAATCTTGTTGGAACCTATGATCCTGGTGGCTGGATGAGATCGGATAAAAATTATGATTTGGCCATAGATAATTTGAAAAAAGCTAAAGGATACTATAATGCAATTACCTCTAGACAGAGTGTCGAGACTTTATATGGAAATGGCCCTAATTTATAACCGATACTTGAATGATGAAATGTATCGTAATGGTGCAGATTATTTAAATAAAAGGGGAATAAATCTAGAAACAGCAAATAAATATCTTTTAGGCTATGTGCCTTATGATAACGTAATTTATAAGGACCTCACCCATCGGCAATCAATGAGTATAAAAGAACTTATAGAATGTAATATATTAAAAGTAGATGTAGAGTGTGCTAAAATACGTGATTATTTCTTCTCCCATAAGATAATATTCCCCATTTTTGAAAACGGAAAAATTATTTGTTTTTCTGCCAGATCTATTGATGATGCACTCCCAAAGTATAAAACATTGAAATATAATAAAATGGGAGTTTTTAACATAGATATTTTTAGATATAATTATCCAGTTGTGTATATTGTAGAGGGAGCAATTGACGCATTGACGCTTTGTCATATGGGATTTCATGCCGCTGGTATATTAGGACTTAGTAATTTTGGTAAAGAACATATAGAACGAATGTTAGCTTATGATAGTAAAATCATCGTAGTTTTTGACAACGACAAGAATCAATCCGGTCAAAAAGGAGTAGAAAGAGTTTGTAATTTATTATACGAGAAGGGGTTACGTAATATATATTACAAAATATTGCCCAGAGATGATAGTGAAGAGAAAATGGATATTAATCAATTTTATTTAAATAATGGATTTTATAAATCGCGCATGATGTTTCTAGACTTAGAAAACAAAAAATTTGAATATAGTTCTAAAAGTAATAATTTCAAATTTCGTATGAAACATTCTGATATCGAACCTAGTATAGTAACTATAGCATCTAGATACACTCAATTGGTCCCAGACGGACAAGAAAGATATAAGGGTATTTGTCCATTACCCGGACATAACGATACAACACCATCATTTACAATTTATGAAAATAATAATAGATTTGTTTGCTACGGTTGTAATCAAAGAGGAAACGTTTTTCAGTTTCTTATGTTATTAAAAAACCTAACCTATGAAGAAGCAATTTTAGAAGGATGTAATTTATGAAGAATATAACCCACTCACTTGCAGAATTAGAACAAGAACAAGGTACTTTAGTCGCTACCGAATTTATTTTTGGATACCGATTTTCCATCAATGTAACGGATAAAGCCATTACATTATCGCAAGATGAAGAATATAATAAAAAGAATTTTAGCAATATACTTGATTTGGATAGACTGTGGAACACTGTAAAAGAAGTTTATAACATTGATGAAGAAAGGTTTTTCTTTGCGCCAATTAGAGAATATAGTCTTAACTGTGTATTTTATGATTCAGAAAAGACAAAAGATAAACCTTTTATATATTCTTCTAAAGGATTTTTAATTGTTGAAGTTGTCCCCAAAGACGGAATTCTTATTCATCAAAGCAGAATACCAGAGTTTTGCGAGCAATTAAGACTTCCTTATGCTAAACCCATCTTTGTTGGCACAAAAGATATGCTCAAACAGGATCTTAGGGAATTAAGATCCACTTCTAGTATTTCTACCAATAAAATCGGCGCTGGGATAGTGATAAAAAATGAACCAATTCAAGTAGAAGGCGGCAGGGCTAAACGATTTTATATCGAATCAGATTATTCAACTATAGACTTAGATAACACAGAATCCCCATCGGATATGGCCCGTGAATTAATTCGCACGGTATTTATTCCCGGTATTAAAGGAAGAAGTGAACAAGATCCACAGGCTATACCAAATTTAATTTATGAACTAGAAGAAAAAACAAGTATTAAGCCAATTAATAAGAAAAGGTTTGCGAAAATAATGATAGAGTATTTATATGCAGAAAGATTAGTAGATGTAGATAATTACATTGGTAGATGTATTTCGGCGCTTGGTAGTAATCATCATGATAAATTCAAGGTATTCTTATTGGAGCAGGCTGTTGAATATATTGAAGATACTGTTTTGAACATGGAAAGATATAGGTTACAAAAGTCATATAAAAAATCTAAATCTACGGAGTAGATATGAAAACCCTAATAGTAGGTTCAACATACGGTGAATTGGATAAAATTAATTTATTGTATGAAAAACACCCAGAAGTTGATATGTGTATTGCTATGGGGGATAATTATTTATTTTCTGAATCTACGCCAGTTGAATTCTTCTTACGAAAAAAGTTTCGTGATAGATATAAACCAATATCTAAAAAGATTAATTTTGAGAAGCCTGTATTTGCTCTCTATGGGGAATTAGACGACCCATTTATACCACAAAATGAAATGAAGTTTGGTAATTTCTTTTCCATGTGGCAATCAACAATTAATTTTGCGGCAATGAATGAAGATAAAACCAAAAGCCGTGATATTAAAATAGGCTTTCTTAGCGGATATTATAATCAGCGCGGCTATAAAAATATAAATAAAGGACGGATGAAATTAGCCAGAGAGAGGAAATCTCTTGCGCTATGTCGCGATGATTTTAATAAATTTTCTAGTCAAGTAATTGATTATCTATTCACGCATGATGCGCCCATTGGTCATCTGCATGAAAATATGGGTTGTCCGGCTATTAATGGTTTAATGAATAGAGTTAGTAAATTAACTTTTTGCGGGCATTATAATGACGGAATAGAATTATTAGGTTTAGTCATAGTTGGGCCATTATCAGAAGGATACTGGATACTTGATATGTATGATAATAATTTAAAAAGGTTTGAGGCGATATAATTTGGCAAAAAAGAATGGAATAGCAGAAGAAGATAAGGTTACAGAAATTGCCAATCTGGACGAAAAGAGATTTCAACTTGTTACTAATGATGATGTTATATTAAAATTAATGGACAAATTGGGTCTTGAACCATCTGGGACAATGTCCAGATTCAAAAAGAGTAAATTAACCGGTAAACCAACGGACGAATATGAAAGATTCGTACTTTATCTTATTATTGGACCTGAAATAGTAGAAAAGGTAAAAGAAAAAAGCAATGAAAGAAACATTATACTTAAAATAACAGAGGAAAGAAAGGTAAAAACACCCAAAAAAAAGGAGAAAGAAATTAAAAATGCCAAGTAAAGAATTTAATAAAGTTGTGCTACATGATAGCACATTAGTCAAAGCCACAGCAGATTTGGAAAAAAGTAAAATTCTTAAAAGAATAAATCTAAGTTCTGCAAGTGGATTATCTCTATCTGTTGGTGAAAAGTCTAGCGTAATTTTGCAGAAAAAAGATCTGGAAAAAATCCAACAAATATTAAAAGAGATATTTGAACCATTGGTTAAAGCTATCCAAGATGATCAGAATATTAAAGATATTTTGGTAGATATTATACCAAATATTATACGTAATATCACAGATTTAAAACAAATTGTTAAACTGAATAAAGAAGAAATAATCTATCTAATTAGATTTATACTTAACTTTATAATTGATCATATTAATCTAACCATTAAAATCTGGGGATTTAAAATTCCGCAGTCTGTTGTTAAATCTGTGCTTAAGCAAATAGTAGAAGGAATATTGGGATCTGTATAAGGAGTGATTAGGATTATGGACGCCAAAAAATTTAAAATGGAGAAAAAGCCCCAAAAACCAACTAAGGACACATTACAGGGCACAATAGAAGTTATATCTGAGTACTCTGAATCAGTAAATTTATCAGAAGCCTTGAGTCAATTGCCAGAAAATATAGATTTATCTGATTGTACACTTGAATTAAATTCGAAAGGGGATTATGATCATTCTGTATTATATAGTGTACATATTTCATGGGAAAGAGAAATGACAAGCAAAGAATATAACGATCTACTTAAACAATATGACAAAGACATGGAAACTTACAACGAATGGTATAAAAAGAATAAAAATGAGATAGAACAAATAAATAGTAAAAAGAAAGAAATTAAAAAACAAAAAATACAGAGTACGCTAGAAAAAGAAAAAGTATATCTCACAAGAGAAAAAGAAAGAATGGAAAAGAAACTTAAAAAGTTAGAGAAACAGGCTAAGGTATCTATTAGTGAATAAATATAAATTCAAAGTAGAAGGCGGTATAGGAGATATCTTATTGGCTTATAGTTCTATACGCAAATTTATAGAATTGTACGGCAAAGATAACTTGACTTGTATTCTGGCCTCTCATTTCAAACATGCGGAAGACTTGATCAAGCCATTTGACATAGAAACATCATTTTATTATTACAAGGCCAATGATGAATTGATAGATTTACATAATAATGTATTCAGGCAATTAAACAATGACCCAGATTATATTGGTGATTCTTCTATTTTTGAAAAAGATTTCTATCCAGAAATAGACATACCAATAAAATATATTAAAGAAGCTGAACAAATTGTATTAAATAAACATGATATGCTTAATACCAGTTTCAACATTATAGGCATACACCCATTTGGGTCTAAATTTTCTAACAACTTTTTGACAAATGTGCGTAAAGTGCCGCCGAAAGACATCCCATTAGAGACACTTATACCAATTATTAAAACCCTGGCATCTAAATTAGACAATACCATTGTATTCGTAATCTTTGGCTCTTTTGAGGAAAGAAACTATTTTAATGCATTAGAATATAATCTTAAGAATATAAATCTAATACCAGTATTCGATTATAATATTTGGACATCTTTTGCCCTAATTGACCGATATTGTCAGTTGATCTTAGCGGCAGACTCGGCCATTAAAAGCTTCTCCCTGATCAAACAAGTACCCACGGTAGTAACCGTGGGAGACTACCAGGACCAACCGCGAGACGAAAATTTCATTAAACCATATGAAAATAATAACAAATTTAAATTTATAAGATTCCAAAATAAAATAATTGAATCTCAACAAGAAGAAATAGTAAATTTTCTATTGGAGAATATGATTAATGCCCAATAAATCGCAAAAACCTAAATACAGTATTATTACCATAACACGTAATTCTTACCCTATTTTTAATTTTATTATGGATCTTTGTACTGCCATTAATACAACTAATTTAGTTAATTATATTATAGTAGATAACGCCTCCAATGATGAATTTAAAAAATCCCTTAAGTCTCTTATTGTTAATGTGAATAAAAATTATAGTTTAAACATTACTCTTATAGAAAATACAAAAAATAGATTGTTTTCAGCCGCGAATAATCAGGGTATTGAAAAAATACTTGCATTGGGCAATAATCCAGATTGGATATTTCTGGTTAATCCAGACATTGAAGTACCCAAGACCGATAAAATATTATGTATGAAAAACAAGGTACAATATCAAATTTTTGATGATTGTATTTATCATGCACTATTTCAAAATGCTGGTATTTTTGGTATTAAATTACTTTTTGAAAATGGAACAATTGAACATGCTGGCGGTATGGACAATAGTCATCGTGGATTCAAAAAACCAAGAATAACAAGAGAATTTGACACTCCTATGGCCGTAGAATGGGTAACTGGTGCGTTTATGGGAATTTCCATGGAAACAATCAGTAAAATAGGCTTATTAGATGATAAAACATATCCACATTGGGTAAGTGATCAGGAATATTGTCGCCGAGCACAGTTGTTTGATATTCATACATGGTATTACCCGCTCGAAATGATACACCAACAAGGTTCATCTACTGAAACAAGTCCTCACGAAGAATGTTGGAAGGATCTGCCGGACTTGGTCAAGCCTAATGTAACCCCAACGACAGTAGAACATATTAAAGAAACCGCACAAAAAAACGCTGATGAATTAAAAAGCCTAGAAAGAAGTACGTCTCCTTTGTTAATTAAAATGTATAAAAATTCTCTAAACCTTATTTGGCCATATTAAGATAAATTAAGGATGATGATTTTGAACCAAGAATTAGAAATATTAAAATATATTGCGCATAAAACTAAAATTTCATATGAAACTATGTCAGAATCATATGCTCTTTTTAGAAGGGATCTACTTTTTTCGGCCAACTATAACAAAATAGTCATTCCAATCTTTAATGATAAATCAATTAAGGACGTAATAAACAATATCAATCTTTGTTTCTACCTTAAATCAAAATACAATACACAAATTTTATTAGTTCTTGATTCTAGATCAAAATTAAATAGTTTATATAATCTATTTAACCATATTATAGACGAAATCCTAACATGTAGAAGGTATTTTAATTTGCACGAAATGTGCAATCAGGAGAATGTAACTAAACTAATTTATAATGATTCATTACATCTTTTTAATGACGCGGATTATTATACAGAAACAAAACCTTTATTCGCAGATATTGAATATATAATTAATAATTCAACGAATGAATATCCTTCCTACACCAATATAATATCCATTAAACATCACAAATATTTTGCAAAATATGCTACTACCCTTTTATCAAATATAAAAAATATAGAATTAGATAAAATAGGTTATTTAGAAAAGAATACTGATCTATTGCAGAATTTATTTGCCATAATTCATAGTAACAGATTTATAAATATGGCCAATGATGATATAGTTGATTATTTAGTTCCATTTCTAGGTACGAAAATTGTTGCTATTGACACGGGATTATATAAAAATAAATTATTTAAATTTAGCGTTGCGCATAAACGTAAATTAATTCAAAATATTTAGGGGTGAAAAAATGGCAAAAGATTATTATTGGATGTCGGGCTTAGATGGAACATGGATACCTACTAGTGGATATGGATATCACCTTTTTGAAGCAGTTTATCAAGCTGCTGCGAATTATTTTGCTGCCTCTGGGTATGATAACATATCATTCGTAGATTCATTATCCGCTGGTCCCGATGGGTGGACATTTGATGTTACAGATGACAATGGAATAAGATATTACAAAGTCATTAGTACTTTTCAAGACCCGGTGTATATTTCACTAGGCTTTCTATTTAAGTATGTATATAATCAAACGGGCATAACGCCTTCTAATTATCAGGTTAATATAACCGGAAATTTGAGTGACACCATAGCAAATACAACCAGGGTGATAGAGTGATGACAAAGAAAAGAAAATTCCCCGTTGTAAACGGCGGGATGGAAGAAAGAGTGCGTTTATTACTCGGTACAGAAAGATTAGAAGATTTGGCAACCAGAACTAAACTTTCGTATTACGTAATAGGTAAAATTATTTTTGATGGAATTTGGACTAAAAATATAGACAAATTTATATTTGATAAATGGTTACAGGAAGAAGACGCAGCAGAAGTAGCCAGATGGTTACTTAGAAATTATTGTTCATTGAGCGAAAAAGTATATTGGCCAAAAATAGAAAGAGAACATAAGGATTAATTTATGAAAATTGATGTGGTTTTAGGCGCGCAAATAGGAGACGAGGCAAAAGGTAAAGTAGTCGATTGGCTCGCGAGTAAAAAATACTATGATGTAGTGTGCCGATTCTCAGGAGGAAATAACGCCGGACATTCAATAGTTTATAATAACGAAAAATACAAGTTACATCTAATACCATCTGCTGTTTTGAACAGAAATACGAAACTTATTATAGGCAATGGTTGTGTTATTGACCTAGAAGTTCTTTATAATGAAATAGAATCTTTTAAAAACTTCGATCTAAAAGAGAGATTATATATTTCAGAATTAGCACATGTAATTCTACCTATTCATAAAGATGAAGAAATTTCTAACGGTGATGACAAACGCATAGGAACTACCAAAAGAGGTATTGGCCCGTGTTATAAGAATAAAATTAATAGGACTGGATTAAGAATAGCAGATATAATCTATAATCCACCATCAGTAATTTTCGAAATTATAAAGTCGCAAGTGGAAAATACCTCGCTAAACTATAGTAATAGCCAATTATTAGATATGATGAAAAATACATTTGAATTATTTGATAAAATACGTTCAATGTCTAATTTTATTTCACCCGTAGATTTTCTAACCAAATATCAAGATGCTAATGTGTTGTGTGAAGGGGCGCAAGGATTTTCCCTAGATATAGATTTTGGTATGTATCCTTATGTGACAAGCACAAATACTACTATTGGCGCTGTCATAAATGGACTTGGTGTTGATCCGAGGTCAATCAAAAAAGTAATTGGTATATCTAAATGTTATACCACCAGGGTGGGAACTGGACCATTTCCGACGCAATTGGGCGAAGAGGAAGAATCTCAACTGAGAGAGATAGGGGCAGAATATGGTGCTACTACCGGCCGACCACGTAAAATAGGCTGGTTAGATCTAGTACAATTAAGAACCGCCATGAAAATAAATCACTTTGATGAGATTATACTTACCAAAGCCGATGTATTAAGCCATATGGATAAAATACCTGTTTGTACTAGATATACGATGGAAAACGCCGATTATTTATATTCTCCACATAATTCTATTATAGATCACATTCAACCTCATTATGAATATATACCATGGTTCAGGAAAATAACGGGAGAAATTAAAGCACAAATAGTAAAAGAAATAGAAAATTTCTTGCCAGAAAAAAATATAATAACACATATCTCCTATGGACCAAATAGAGAGGATATCATTTAAGGAGAACTTATGAAAAGAAAAACTCTTAGACCCAGTGAAGCTGTTTATGGATTTGCAGCGTGGCTGACGTGCAGAAAAGACACACTAAAAATTGGTTCAAGTCATGATGCTAGTCAAATAGCTGAATTATGTAAATTATTCTGTGAAGAAAATTATCTTTCAGATCCAGGAGACAATTGGACCGATATACTAATTCACCCTAAGGATAATTCATGAAACTTGCCGTAATCGGTTCGAGAACGTTTAATGATTATGAACTTTTAAAACGGGTATTTAATGCCCATTTTGGATTTGCTAGTGTCGATACAATAGTTTCTGGTGGGGCCAAAGGAACCGACACATTGGCTAAAAAACTCGCTCAGGAGCAAGATTTTAAATACATTGAATTTTTACCTGATTGGGATAAATGGGGCAAATCCGCTGGACCAATAAGAAATAAAGACATTATTACTAACGCCGACTTCATACTTTGTTTTTGGGATGGAATTTCCGCCGGAAGCTGTAGCAGCCTTAAATTAGCTAAACAATTTAAGAAACCTGCCTTAATCTATTATATATAAAGGACTTATACATGAATAAATACGTGAACAAAAAGGACTTAATAATTTGTGTTACCTTTACCGCTTTTATTTTATTAATCCTTGCCCTAGATTGTCTCTATCATTGAGCCTGCCTTTAAAATACCCGCTCCTGTGAGGCCATTAGAGCGCGCTGACAGCCCTCGTTGAACCAACCCGCTATCCCCCTACCCATCCCCCCAAAAATGATCCATTTCGGGCCTCTAATAAATCACATTTTCTAACTCATTGATAAATAATAAGTTAACTTACATGCTTTAAGATGTCTAAATTGGTTCCACCAAACTTCTTATAAGCTTTTGCTATCTTCTTTAAATACTTGTAGTTAGGCTCTTTCGAGGGATCATTCCCACAAGGACTACCGGAATTATACGCCAATATACCTAGTTCTAAGCCATATTGGTTGACTTTTTTACGCAAAATCTTGCATCCAAACTTAATATTTAATTCTGGATCATATAATATTTCCGGGTCAGATACCATACCAAGACCAAATTCTTCAAATGTAGTGAGCATGACCTGATGGAGTCCATAACTAGCTGATATGGCTCTCGGGTCATGATATAAAGGATGATTCAAGAACTTTCTTTTATTTTTAATGTATCTTTCGTAAAATTTGGGTTCATATCTATAAGCCATGGGATTGAAGGAACTTTCAACTTGTATTAAAGCCTTTATAATCTCAATTTCAAGACAATATTTAGCTGAATACGTATTAATTAAATCATCATATATTTTACTCATAATTTCTCCTTTTATCCGGTTGCTGTTGTGGCTGCCGCTGGACTTATTTTACTTGATAAATCTTTTGTGCGAAGATCTTCTGCTTCATATCCAAGAGGACTAAATAGCTCAAATTTAAAAGCCTGCCCAACACTTATAGAATCAGTAATTATAGGTTTTGTAAACTTTAATCCATCGTCAAAAGAGCTGACTAAAGTCCATTCATTTAATTCCGATGGTCTAATTCTAGTGTATCCACTTGCTAAAAAAGTATTATAAATAGACTTTTTAAATGAATCCAGTCCTGAATAAGTATGCCCACTTTCTGGCAACCAATTATCCGATAAATCAACAAACCAGTAATATTCACTAATCGACATCTTAAATTCCTCTTTATTCAATTATTGTAGCATCGTATAAGTTAAATACAACACCACCGGTTATTATTAATCCGGGAGTAGACACGTCAGTTAAATATTTAAAATGTGTACCATAAGTATTATAGGGTATACAAAACATTTGCCCGCTAATAGCCGGAGCATAAACCTGTATTATAAACGACCAACCAGTTTCAGTAATCGGCAATGTATTGGAGATAGTATTACCCGTACCAACCGTAAGCAACATATCAACATCATCATAAATTCTCTTATGATACATATCCGGGAAAAATTCCCTGTGCATAGTATAAGTTCTATCGACGACGCCAGAAATTGTAAATATATTTCCATTGAATTTACCCCAAGCGTATCTTATCCAAACATCAGAATATGTAACAGTTGATAACCAATTATACATATAAAATTGTGTTGTTACATGATATAATTGCTTATAATAGTCTGTATCTCCTCTATATTGAATTGTCTTTAGATATTCACTTGTTGCCGGAGTTAAAGTAACTGTTTCTCCAGGAATGGCATTAAAAAAGGTCAATGAATCTCCCAGATTTTTGAAATAAGTTCCTGTTATTGTCATATCACTGGCATAAAGGCCGTGATATACGGAAGAATCTCCGTCTGTTTTATAGTTATATATTCCACCCATGGCGAATTCAGCTATCTTGAAGCTTTCATTTGTTATAGAATGCGCAAAAGGTATAGACGTAGTATAAGTCTTCATTGGTCTTATTAGTACTTTTGGCGGTCTAGATCTTGTATTATATCCCCTGGCTCCAAAATAGATTCTATCATTAATATGGTTTATTCTAATCCCATAAAATTCGTCTGTTCTTTTATCAACAAAAGAAGCTTCGCCCGTGACATTAGTGGTGCTATGTATTATATGATTGATGTCCCCACCATGGATCATAAGATAACCAGATAATGAAACACTCGATCTATATTTACTTATAAGTCCATGGGAATTAAGACTTAATGAATCATAAGAAGTGATGGTAATCCCGCTTGAATTAATAACTACCGCACTAGTCTGAGAACTAATAGTTATTTTATCTGCATCAATAATCCCCGTTTTAATATATCCACCGTCAATAACCGTCATGCCTTCTGGAGACCAGGAAATTAGCGCGTCTTTGCCCTCTGCCAGGGACAGAAATCCATAGTAAATTTTCTGTATACCATTTGTACCGTTTATACTATATTCACCGTAGAATTTAACCACAGCAGATTTTGCCGTTGAATAAGTAGTTGACAAAGTCTCCTTCGGGATAGTTCCACTGGCTAAATACCATATGTCGTTATTAAGAGTAAATGAATCACTATGTAAACTATACTCACTCCCAACAGTAGATCCGTCAGAAAGAGCGTTATAAAATACTATACCAATTTTGGGCGTATGCGTTTTATTGCTCGCTGAAGTATTCCATTTAATTTGCATACTGGCTGTATAGTCTCTACCCGTATCAATAGGCACTCTGTAATTAGTATATATGTAAGAGCCGTCACCAGGATTGTCATACGTATTAGAACTAGTAAGTATTGTGCCATCGCCAAATAATGAACTATTTTTATCTTCTTGCCAATAAATTGCCGTACCATCAATATAAGTCAAATAATTGTCAACGGAATTGACATTATAAATATTAGTCGGTAATCCGGTTTGACTGGACGAAAGATTATAGCGTCTTAAAGACGGATCTTTCAGAAGATTAGCAGATTTTACCGCTAATTTATTTGTGGTAACGGCTCCGGCTGCTATTTTTGCCGAAGTAATTGCATCAGCGGTAATTTTATCACTACTAATAGTCAAAGCCGTTATATTAAAACCACTTATCGTCTGAGCCGCTATATTAACTCCTGAAATAGTATTCGCCGCTATTCTATCTCCGCTAATTGTACCTGCTTGAATATGTCTGCTTATTATACTATCTGCTTCTATAAACCCACCGTCAATTGTGGTGACTCCTTCTGGGGCATAACTAGAAATAGCCACAGTACCCTCACAAAATACTAACATACCTACATAGGCTATATAAGTAAGAAAATATTGACCTGCTGCATAATAATCAACATATGGATTTATTGTAATATATTTAGTACTTGAGTCTAATGTCGGAACTTGTCCAGATACAAATGTCCATATATTATTCCCCGCGCTAACGGTAGAAGCATTTACAGCATTTGACGTACTTATAAAAATATAATCTTCATCATATTGATTAATTTTCAGGCGTGGTTGACGATATGATGGCACGGGATTTGTGTTCCACATGATCCACATTCCGGCAGAATACGTCTTGGCATAATCAACTGGTACATAATAATTAGAAGTAATCTTAAATGAGTGGAAGACTGTAATAGGACCGCCTTGTAATCGTATAATACCATCATTATCAAACAGTTTTTCATAAGCATCTGTAAAATAAACAAGTGGATCAGATTCATTAATTGCGTATTCATAAATACTTGTTACAAGACCACCAACGGTACGATTGTTACGTATGAAAAATGGATTCCTTAACAAATTGCCAGACTTAACTTTTAGTCTTGAAATGTCAATCGTATTGGCCAATATATTTTCGCCGCTAATAGTGTTAAAAGCAAGCAAATTACCACTAATAGTATTAGCCGTTATTTTAACACCAGATATAGTACCAGCTATAATATGAGCGCCGCTAATAGTATCGGCTTGAATATAATTTCCATGAACCGCCCCTGCTCGTATTTGACTACCGTTTATTTGAACGCCTGGTCCCGCCCAATTACCTCCATAGATGAAATAACCGCCATTAGTAGTTCCTGTTTGACTATTTTGGAATTGGCCAATGATAAAGTCTGATTTAGAACTATTTACGGCATCTGACATACTGTTTGAGAACCGTATATTACCAGAGGTCAAATAATTATAATAAGAATAGTACGTATTATTATCATCACCGCCAGTAAATAGTTTGCCCACGGCCGACCCACCAGCATCAGCCATGACTCCAGTAATGGTATGCAAAGTACCAGGACCAATGTACATTTCGCTACTCGCTACGTAAATTGTATGTAACCCTGAGCTTACGGGGTCAAAAAATCCACTTGGTAGAATTACATTATAATAAGGTACTACATCTAATTTTTCAGTAGTTATAGACCCCGCTACTATATGGTTACCACTAATGGCATTAGCCGTTATTTTATCGCCGCTAATTGAATTGAACTCTAGCATGTCTCCTTTGATAAAGTGTGCTTGCATTCTATCGGCGGAGTTAACTCTAGATTCATTATAAGGACGTGGTCCACTTACGTCATATTCTTCAAACTGCACGGCGTCAATGTCAAAACTGCTATAATCACAGCCTATCTTGAGTAATGCATTAGTAGATCCAGCAGGCGCGGTAAAATCAATAATAGATGTATGATATTCTCTATTCCAATTAACGGGAAAATTCGAAGTATAAGTAACAATCCAACCGGTAGTTAAAATCGGTGGGGAGTAACGATCTGGACCATAAAATACAATTACTCCACTTATATTTGCCGTACCATTACCAAGTGCATGTCGTCTAAGATAATAACTAAGTTGATAGCGTTTGTTTGTTTGCGAGAATATATAACCACTATAAATTAGGGTATTTGACGCATCTATAGTAGTATAAACATTTCCATGCTGTGCAGAATAAGATCCACCCGTTGTTAATGGTATAGACGCCCAATTAACATCAGAATTTAAAACTCGTTCAAAGCTGGAATTGTCCAGGTAGTTAGAAAACAACGTCCCATAATTAGGTTCGGCAAACAATGGACCTAGAGCGGTTGAATAATTGCTTTCACTTCCATAAGTGCTGAATGATTTGGCCCAATAATAATAGTTTTTCCATGGCTGGACACTTGTGTCATTGTAATAATTAATTGCGCCATAGGATCTATTGTCATCAAGGGTGGTTATTAGTGTAGACGTTGCAGAATCACTAGTTGTATTTCTGTAAATCTTGTAGCCGCCTAGCGTACCATATGATTCAATATAGCCAGAAAGAGCCAGACGGATAAAGCCAAAATCTCCTGTGCATTCGGCAGTAATCCACATTGGCGGTGTCATGGGCACGGTAGCCAGGCTCCTTACAATTGAATCTGATACCGCGCTATTTAATCCATCGGAATTAAATGCTTTAAGCCAATAGGTATAACTATAGTCTTTATAGGGCAAAGATTCCCTTGGGTCTAGATATCTTATCTTATTTTGATAATTATCATAAGTATATGGATAATTATAAGTTGAAACTATAGCCGAGGGGACATTGACAAATTGACTTGCGCTCCAGTTGCCACTAGCTCTATAAATCTGATACATATTTACATTAGTCTGAATTGGTCTATTCCAAACCAGTAAAATACCCCATGGAAGACCAATGGTTTCACCAGAAACCCACGTCGGTTTTGCGGGCTCGCCCTTGCTAATCATACCAGTTATACTATATGCTATAAGACCCGCCCCGGTGGCGATATAGCTAAAAGTATTTTCTGGAATGGACATATATTTATAAATTCTTATTTGTGAAGGTGGTATGTCTTCAAAGATAAATGGTCTAAAAACCATACTTTTATCCGTTTCATAAACCACATCTATGATTTTAGTTTTTGCCGCATCGTAAATTAAACCGTCACCAGCAGTTATATCATTACGTCCTATGTAGTGTTTTGCCGCCCTACGACCACTTGGGGAATTATAATTTGAGCCACTAAATATAATTGTAAATGCATCTTCGCCCGTTGACATAGATACGAATGTATCTCCACTTGGAGGAGAGTCGCACAGATAGCCACTTGCTATTGGGGTACTAAATCCAGAACTCAATTCTCCTATTTGAGTATAAGCTTTTGTCCAATAATAATAAGAAGTATCTTGTTTTAGATTAGTGCTACCATAAACGTAAATATCATTAAATGATGTCACTGTAGGATTTGTGATAATATGATAGGGTATAGCGGTCGAGGACGGTTCCGTAATACTATTTTCATTGCGATAAACAAAATACCCATTTACATCTGGTCTAGTAGGTTTTTGCCATCTTATAGGGATAAAGTCATAATAAGATTTGTAACCAGTTTGGACCATTGTTATATTTTCAATATGACCCGTGGTATAATAGATTGAATCAGAAGCTATTAGAGATATATTCCCCGACTTATCTTGGACTTGACCATAAACCCATCTTAGACCTGTAATTGTATCTAGCGTAAAAGACAGTGGCGTTGAAGCACCATAATAAGTCACCCAATCTTCACCGCTAATTAAATATTTGTCCGTAGCGTTCGTATAGCGCGCTTGATAAATATTACTAACGTAAGAAACACCGCCAGACGTGGGATAAACACTAGTTCCACTATCATTGGTTACGCTGGAATCGGTAATAACAAATAAGTCTCTAGAATTGACAAATATGTCTTGCGTTTGAGTAAATGTTCCATCACCGTCAAGTATAAAACCATAACTAGGAGCGGTATTATCAATTATAAATCCACCGCTTATAGCATATGTGTCAGAAATGTACGACTCATCCTCATTAATAGCACCAGTAATTAGCGTCGTACCCCAGCCAACACCAGTGATTATATAAGCTGCTGAGGCCAAACCGTAAAGCGTATCTGGATTTAAGTCATTAAAATAAAAGGTACGATCGAAAGCTATTGTCCCAGTGTTGTACAGTATGCTAAAAGGAGACTCTTTCTTTTGTTCTATGACTAAGTTTGCTCCAGAAATTGTGCCCAAATAGGTGACGAATTTGCCCGACTTGAGATTAGAGTCTGCCGTTTGGAAAAACCCCGTAATAGTAAACTGACAACTCAGACCATAGATAGACTCGCCGCTGTTGGCAAAAGCTACGTAATTATTTCCAGAGGTGGCAAAACTTGTTATTACGTCATAAACGGATAATTCCTCCGTGGTTGAAAACCCAGAATTAATCAAATAGTCTTGACTACCAGTTAATTTATCACCGGACAACATTGAAAATACATTAATATATCCTTCGCTAAAACCAGCTGTATTTGGATCAAATGAATATTTCCATTTACTGTCATTCTCCTTAGAAACAAAAGTACAATCTGTCATTACAATATACTGTGAACCAGATTCTTGCATCGCTTTAACGCTTGGAGTACTATTGTAGACATTCCTACTCGAATTAAGATAAAGATAGACTATATCATCTTGGTTGTAATAACCAGACAGTTCAGTTCTTTCATTTGGTAAATATCCGAAAGACAAAGAAGACGAACCACCAATGCCAATAGGACGCAGCCATCCTTCTGCCGTGCTGGAAAAGTCCGTAGTCATACCATCCGAAGTTATAGCCCTTACTTTGTAGAAATAGTGTAAGTTTGAAGTTGCTATAGTGTGTGAAAATGTTGGATTGAATGGTTCCAAAACACCTAATAGGGTATACTCGCCATTTGACTCAGTGGATGAAAAAATTTCAAATTTAGCTACCTCAAGTGGATTATCTATTGACCAATCAATTTTGATATGACTTGTATAAGTGCCTTGTGAGGCTACAATTGATACTATATTAGAGGGGGTCGGAACTCTATTATTTTCAGTATATTGCATTAAGTCTATATTAAAAGCAATGTGATTTTGGTCAACCGTTGTTGACGAATAATAAAATACAAACAGCTTAACCCATTTATTTCCTGGTATATGAACACTTAATGTCTGAGAAATAGTAGGACCACTAGACGAAGAATAGATTATTTCTCCGTCTACGGACACGGCCGTAGAACCAAAAGCATTCAGCGGTATATTGACAATAGATGAATTACGTCTATATATTTCTATTGCATATAATATATTTGAATATTGTTCTATGTTAGAATCGTATAAAAATCCATTGGTCGAATCCATATAACTTAATAAAGGAATACCATTATCATCAATTATATATTGAATAAAAGATCCTATAGATGGAATAAAATATTGGCCCTGATTTTTGACAAAGCGAGTTTTGCGCCATTTAAATTGACGAGAAGAATCACCCTCATTTTGACGTTGATCATCTTTTCGATCTGTAAAAGAAAAATACTTAGTATTTTTGCTATAGACCGTCCCTATTTGCCTTTGCTTCTTGTCAATTTGAGAAGAAACTTGTTGCCTTTGTCCGGGAAGTCGCATTTCTAAATATTAACCCCTTTCTTCAAATTTAACATCTCCGCTCCTAGAATCATCATTTCTAGCTGCATATCCTCCATGAGGGAATTCAAATCCTGAAATAAATGGTCCTGCTGTATATGGTCCACTTGGACTACCGCCTGGAATTTGATTTCCGCTAACTATTGTCAAACCATTTAGATCTGCGCCAGCAGGAACACACCATTCACGCCAATATTCACCACTCGTAAATAGGATAGAATTGGGCACGTCTACATCAACTTTATACCATATTTTAGGAAAATCGGATTTGACCAATAAACCCGTAGTTGTGCTCCAGAAATTTTCCATGGTTCTGCCACTAGTGGTATAAGGAATATATGGCACTTGTGTTTTATAAAATCCGTACATATTCATACCAATCGGCAATTGAGTTGTTTCCATTTTTATTCTATCTCCGACCAACCACCAGTATAAAAAGAGGGTATAATAAGAAAAACGAATTTTAAATTCTGTATAGTCACCAACCGGAGGAATGAGAAACGCCAAATAGGCATTCATACCACGTAAATTTGTGTAACTACTCCATACACCAGTCGCCATAGGATAAATATTATTAACAGCAAGTTTTATTATTTCAGAATCGCCCAAATGATTATTCATGCCCTCGAAAATAGGTGGATGATAATGTTTTAAATTGTATCCAGTTATAGTAGTTGGTAATGTCCCAATATAATCATTGACCGTCATGGCCGTATCATACCACGAATAATAAAAATTATATCCAGATGCGAGATAACTTGGCTGAGTCACTTCTAACTTAAATATAGCAACTCCATTATGGGCACCAAATTCAGGTACAAAATATCTTAAATCATCGCCCGTTGGATAGGTTGTCCAATGTCTAGCCTGTGGCCTATCAGTATGATTGAATGGAACTTGATAATTTAATAGATCGTCTGTTATAGTTGACTTCCAATAGCCGTGCCAAGTGTGTTGACCATAGGCATGCATTCCAGAAATATTACAGTAACCAACACCATAATTCAAAGTGTTGTTAGAATATCCCGGTACTCCAGATGCATTCATCCTGTAATAAACGTTTTTGCCCTGAAATCCTTCTCTTGGTGACATACCCGGAGGATTAAAACTCAAAATATCGCTTGTATTGTGTGTATGGTCTCCTAAAACGATTATCTGATTCGTCATAACATCATTTTTATTTGGCTTTGGTGTATTTACATATTCACTAAATGAATCATGTACTGTCTCATCAACAGCACTGGCCGCTTGTGACCATGCATAGTGCGAGTGCGAAGATACTGTAGCTATTTGTTGTTTAGTAGATTTAATTAATCGACCGGTTCCATCCCAGATGGCTATACGCGCCTGGAAAGCGTGAGAAGTTATAAATTTAGGACCAAAATCTTCATTAGAAGAATAGCCCAGACCAACGTAATATTTTGCCAAAGATGCCATATTTCTGAACTGTTCGTATTTTGACACGCTCATATCGGGTAAAGCATGTAAAGTCCATTGTCCGGTCTTTGGCGAAGTGGGATTAAAATAAAATGTAATAGGATTAGTACTGGCCAAATAATGTTTTGTGGAAGCAATATATGGACTGATTTTATAAGTAGTCAAAGGAGTGTCGTAATAATAAATTACCCTGTCTCTGTTTTCAACTACACCATGATATGGACATAATATTGATTCTTTAACTATCATTGGGGCACAGGATACATACATTTTATTATGTGGGAACCAATTTTTTATAGGAATGAATAAAGCAGATTCTTCAATCAGATCGCTATAAGCTACATCTGGATCATACCATCCCTGAATAATGGGTCTGTATAAGCATTCTAATAATTTAGGAAATAATGTATAAAACTTTTCATATCCGATTGGGTCTGCTACCTGGGTTATAGTATGCGCTTTATAATAAGCATTTGTTGAGTCTTCTGTTATAATTCCCTGGTTGCTAACAGACCCGCCAAATAAATATGGTTGAGAAGCAAGACTCATATTTTTACCAGAATTTTCCATTAATTCTTGATATAAGAAAGAACACAGCCACTCTAACTGATATCCTGATTGAGTTGTTCTATTGTCAACTATATGAGAGTGCCAATTTGTGGGCCATTGAACGGTTGGTGTATTATCACTAAGAATAAAAGTCAAACCGGCTGCCCACAGATGATCAAAATCGACTTTGAAATAAACTAATTTACGATCTATAGAAGTTTCGGGATAAATATTAAATTGTATTCCATTGGAATTGAATTCATCACTATAAAAAACATTATTAGGGTAGTAAGTCAGATCTCTTACAGTTGCACCGCCCGTCGCGGTACAATAACCAGACACCATCGTATATACATTGGGTAATTCGCCCCAAGAAGTAAAAAAATATTGTGAATATGTTTCGTTAGGTTTTCTTATTAATCTAGCGGCCATATCTGGGTTATAGATAGCAGACAAATTAGTTGTATCAACCTTGCCCAAAGTATAATTTCTATCTCTAGGATAGATAGTAAATCGCACAAAATATTCACCACTAGGCACGAAGAAACCTGCATCGGCATAAGACGTTACATAATCTTCATTATTAATTACAACTGAGACGCCGCCTGTTGTCACATAGTGAGACGTGGCAGATAAGGCCCGCCTAGCAACACCCGTTTGGTCTACTCCATCCCAAAATAGCTCATAGTCTGTGCCCCATTCTCTATATTCCGGCTGGATTACACCATCTTTAAGCGTTCCAACTAGATAAGCAATCGTACCTTCTATATTTAAATTATCTAAGACCTTCTTGGCAACAACTTCTACAATTACATCTCCATCTATTACTTGATCGTATTTAATCTTAAGTCTATTGCCACTTTCAGATTCATAAACATCATAACGACCGTCTTCTATCAAAGTATCAGCAATAGCAGGATGATAATATCCTCTCAATCTATCTTTACTGTCTGTAAGTCTAATATTCACAAATGGTTGAGGATTATCTGGCCAACCAAAATCTGTATAGTCTGGATTAGGCGGCTGAATAAATGACGACCAGGGTGCATATGGTGTAGTCTGAATTGACATTGAATAGTCCGCAGTCTTTATACTTTCACTTATAGAAACAATCCATTGGCTCGGATTACTAAACTCACCCACTACACCTTCATTATACAAATCATTTATTACCACATTATCATCTGTTTCCAGAAACGGAATACCGAATGTTTCCCAATTAATTACTTTATGCATTACTCTATAACGATATAAAACGGCTTCCGCCAACCAATCAGCATGTTTTTGGTCAACTATAGAAGGTTCAAAAATTATAAATGGTTTTTTCCTGCCCACGTTATTATAAGCAATTGGATCATTAATCGAACTAACATCTGTTGCGCGAGAAAATATATATTGGTTAACTGGATTATTTGGGTTGACAACCTGATCGGTGATATAATCTCTAAAAGCGCCTATTAAGTCGCCCACAACTATAACATCATTACGAACGTCATCCATACCTTGTGTTATACCCATATTAGTTATATTAGTTGTTGTGTCAAAAGTCCAAGAAGGACAAATTATATCAGTATCATAAGACATAGTAGAGTTGATTTTCAGCGGAAAACCATTTGACAAATTAATTAATTCAATTAAATAGTCTCCATGATATGGCATATAGGTAGAATTATATTCATTACGGTTTAAATTAAGCCCATAAATAGTATATTCACATGGATTTATACCAGTAAAATCAGAACCCTCAGAAGGGAATCTTAGTTCCGAAGTGGCATAATAGTCATAATAAACATTGGGAATTCTATCAGTAAAACACTCGGAATATAGACTAAGTCCCTCGTTCCAATAATATACATTGACTTTTGTATCTTGTGGGACTGACTCCAATAACTCTATACTAGGATATGCATTATAGCCATTGTCTAGGTCGTTACCGTAATCGTAAAATTCTGTAACCACAACACCATTATTATCCGTTAAAGACTTATACCATGAAACGTGCATGTCGCCAACGGATTGGACGTCTATTTCTGATCTATCAATAGTTGCAGAAAGCTCAAAACCAGAGTAAAGAGCGTCTCCACCTGAATATTTTTTAGTTTTGAATAAAACAGCGTAGGTATTACCAGAATAAAAAGTATATGAACTTATCATAATAGTATCTGTCATAGACGGCAAATAAGGCGCGGAATAAATACCCATTACAGAACGAGTATCGCCACGTCTGTGGTCTCCAACAAACACTTCGCTTGCGCTAAACTCATATGGATTTGACTCGCTAATTTGACCTATATATATGTCACAGCCGATGTTAAATTCAGAATAACTATTATTTTCTGGATTTGTTTGCGCAAAAAATGCGATAGTGTCATTTGCCGAAGAACCATATTTATAACGGATGTATTTGGCCGTAAAGTTTTTAGTTGGGCGAATAAAATAAAAGACGTTAGATACTATAAATTGATTAACTAGATTAGTTTCTGGGTCTTTGAGTGGGTAACGCCAATACATATAACCAGGATCATTAATATCATGTCCAACACGAGAGGTATCATAAGACCCGGCCTCAGATGGAAATTCATTTCTTGGAACAGACCAACCTGAACCGACAGCGTCTCCCGATATAACGTGTAATACCCTGTTAATAGTAAACTTAGATCCTTTACCATTGAATAAAACAGAATCCCCACTCACAGAAGCCGAGTAATAGCGTCCTCCGTCTGCCTTTAAATTGATTGCTTTATTCCAAGTGCCAGTGAATGACCAATTATCATCACCAGAAACAATAGATATTTGCGGACTATTAACAGACTTGAATTTAATATCACCATTATAATGAGTCTCTGTTATAAATCCGTAATTATCAGCCAATTTAGAAATCAAGTCAAAATTAGCATCGCCAAAATTAGACGACCAAACATATTTATCATCTTTAGAGTCTGGTCCACCCATATATGGATTACCATATTCAATTCGTCGTTTTAAGATTATGTCTCTATCTTCTATTAAATAGCTCCCATAAACAGTCGTTGGTACGTCAGTAGCATTACGTGTAAAAAATAATTGCCGTCCGTAAAGTTTGGTCGGGTCAACACCAGATTTAATAAACAAATCTCTTACCGCATCGACCAACGGCCAGGAATCATATGCTATAGGACGAATCAGTCCATTCGGCTGTTCATTTTCTGTGTCACTGACAAAATCAAATTGAGCATAACTCAGTTTATTAGGATAATTCTCATTGATGCTATTAATAGGATAGTATAATAAGTCTTGGCATTTTACTTTTATGAAAGAACTTGTCTCTGCGCGCCCTACATCAATGTTTGTTATAATTCCTTCAAATCTTTGAACATAATCTGTATCGTCTCCGGCATAAGAATAACCAACTGAGTATTTAACCAGCCTACCCTGTCTTATGCTCACCCCCGTATTATCGTCATAATAAAAACCATTACTACGATTAAATCTATAGCCATTCAAA
>Ga0208958_1001336_pt1 | contig 25002 bp, 22 predicted proteins | sample RifOxyB1_FD_184032 | JGI IMG/M metagenome (GOLD analysis project Ga0208958, IMG submission 184032) | Soil microbial communities from Rifle, Colorado - Rifle Oxygen_injection B1 (SPAdes) | ecosystem: Environmental > Terrestrial > Deep subsurface > Rock core/Sediment | place: Rifle, Colorado...
GATTCCAGGGAAATTCGCGCTGGTGTTTGACTGAACCATAAACACGATCGACTCACCAGAAGCCAAGCGTCGCGGCGCGGGAATATTCACCAGGGTGACGATCCCATCGGCCGCTTCCACAGACCAGCCCACCACTCCACTGGGTGTCCTCACCTGCCACCAGATATACGGGTATTCAAACACCGGCCCGCCTATGATCTGGAGGATACTGTCCTTAGGCATCCGCTCCAGCACATCTTGGCTGGTGCTTGTTCCTGCCCGGACATTCAGCGTGTCACCGGCAGTGGTATACACCCTTGCTCGGCCACCGATAGTTAGATGTGTGTCACCTGTGGCCGTCTCGATAGTCGACAGCAGTACCGGCACCAGCTCCGTCGAATCAGCAGTGCTAAACATCCGCCCGGAACTTCCATCCGACAAAGCCGCAAACGAATCATATACATCGCTACTATTGTCGATCAGAATCGGGTAGATATTTACCGGGTCCAGATTGAAAGCCGTGGTCAAAACATCACGCTGGGTATATCCGGTACCTGGCTCTGGATCATGAGGCGGAGCATCGCCCATCAGGACGATTACCTTCTGCGCCCCATGTCGAAATGGCAAACTCATCGCTAACATCAGGCCAGAGTATACCGACTCCGATTCATCAGCTCCTCCCTGAACCCAGATCGCATTTATCGCCTGATAAACCTGACCTGAATCAGTAGAAAAGCCTAGTTCCAGCCGGGCCTGATAGTCATCCAGCTCAGCGTGAGTTCCGTCAGGGTAGTCCCGATAAGTCACTAGGGCGATCCTCCAGTCCATCCCGCTTGCTGCCACCTGGGCGATGATATCCAGGGCCCGAGCTTTCGCCTGGTCGATATCATCCTCCATGCTGTTGGTAGTATCGGTTACAATCACCATGTCCAGCATCCCGACACGCAGCTCTCCAGCGCTACCGGTTGCCAATCCACCCAGCGCGTCGTCGCCGTGTTCCACGTCAATCGTCGCGCCGTAGGCTTGAATCTCGGTAATAAACTCTCGTGACCAGCCTTGACCGGCGCAATATCGAATAACTGCCTCTGGATCAGCCATGTTAAACAGCAGTTCATGCGCCTGAGCCATTCCCGACTGGTCAGCAACCAGCAAGATAGACGAACACGTTCCTGGTGTCGGTCCGTCTTGAGCATAAGCCAATGAAATCACGCCCAAGAAAATCGCCATCAGACACAGTACCAAGCTTGTCTTCAACATTTCTTTCCTCTTTCTCTTTATCAAAGGACAAATTGGCCCATATGACCAAACACTGGTATAGTACCAAAAAAATCCGCACCTTCAACAGTACGGATTCAAAAACTCAGTCTGCCACCTCTTTTTTGATCTCGTTCATCACCTCTGTAGCACTTGTCACCTGCGAATGTCCAGCCAGCCCACCCAAATCAGTTGGCAGCAAACTCCCCAGAGATAAAGCAATCCCATAACCATCAATAACTGAATCTTCAGGGGGGACAACTGCATCCTCCAAATTGCCAATCGTCCAAATGCTGACTCCTTTTGAGGCCAACACCTCTGCTGATCGCCGGTTAGCAAACACATAGTTTTCTCTATCGCTGTGCATCGCCGCCATATCCCGAACCGATTGTGAATCAACAACGTCAGGCATTATGGCTACCATTGTTTCCACGTTGGTACCGGTCTTGTAAGCCTCAATCATCAGGACAATTAACAGCAGTTGCTCACCAGCATCAGCCAAGCTTGAGCCATTCACCGGCGAATCCAGGGTAATTACATGCTTTACCCATCCTACCTGAGCCCCGGAAAGACCATCGTGCTTAATGTATTCCATGGCCACCACGCCACCCATGCTGTGACCGATCAAGTCAAAGCTCACCTCGCCCAATTCAGCCCGACATCCAGACAATGTATCGCGCAAAATCGGCACATGATGATTCCAAATACCTTGATAGGTATCACTAGCCTCATACACCATCGGGTCCGTATCCGAGTAACTGAAATAGATGAAATAGCCATAGATCCGGCTAGTGTTGGCCATCACCGACGCCCACGCTTCGTCGTAGTCAAACCGATTATCAGCATGAGTCGTGAATCCTTGGATCAACACCAACGCTCTGGACTCATCACCACCACCAGGGACAAAATTACATTTCCTGTGCTCGGCTTCAGCTACTACGGTCACATCCCAGTCGCTTATCCAGCCTTCATTGTTGCTCTGGGTGCGGACATACCAATATCCCGGCCAATCTCCACAAGGACCAGCTAAAACCAGGAAGCTTGCGCCGGCAGATAGAGTTTCTACCACCTGAGCACCAAATCCCCGTGTTTCCACCGTGGCTGTTGCAGTCACCACTCCGGTAGCACCCACACTCAATCCTGAGTCGGACAACGAGGGACCGCTGACACAATCAGGGTAATCACCCTCTTGTGCTCTTACCGCTACCACGCCGGTTATCATTCCCGCTATAGTAGCTATCACCAACAGAAAACGTAACCCGTTCATCACTTTCTCCCTGCCTATTAGGCATTATCTTTGAAAATATCAAGAGAGTAGTAAAAAAAATAGGAAAGACTAGACAGAGGAAAATACCTCTCCTCTGTCTATAAAAACCCTCTCATACTACTTCCCCCGCCTGGAGACTTTTGCAGACAGTGACACCACAAAGGCCACCATACCCAGGAAAATCAGCACTCCAGCGACTTTTGGGTCCAACTGGTTGGCGATGAAGACGATGCCGGCGAAAAACAGCGCGCAGAAGATGTAGCAGGCAACAGCCCCGCTATTCACACGTTCTGCGACGATGTCGTGGATTGGGTATTCATCTACCCCCCACTCGGCTCTCTGAGGTAACGCGTGACGCTGTTGCATTTCTGCCTCCTACCTACTCTCTTGATGTGAACGAACTAACATGAAGTATACCCTTCTTGGCAAGTGGAATTTACCACAACCCATAAGGATACCAACATTATACTATAAAGCCTTATATGACAAAATAAACAAAATCCAGTTCCTGCTTGGATCAAGCGTTGGCCGGTACTGATACGTGCCTATCTCACCTACACTTTTGTATCCGCCATTATTTGTTATGTTGGTACCATCTGCATCGCTTGTAGTGCCTTCTCTAGGCAACGAGGAGAACTGACCCAGGTCGTCCTCAGTGTACGTGTCGTCCACCGGTCCCTCCACTGCAGTAAAGCCCAAGACCAGCTCGTTTGCTTGGGTCGTGGTGATCGAGATGGTTGTCCCCGGAGTCGTACTGGATCCGGAAGCACCGTTTTGCTTATCCAAAAACGCCGCCGTTAGCAAGCCAGAGAACTCGTCTACCACCGCCGTCCTAGCCGCCACGTTTGCAGTAGTTATGGTTATCGTGTCACCGGCAACCAGCGCTGTGGTGATCGGACTGGAAAAAATACTTGCCCTGATAGTATTGCCGCTGTTTGGGGCCGTCCTATCCCGTGTGTATACATTTCCTTTACTGTCCGCAATTGTCGGTGCACCTGCAGAGTAATCAGCCACCACCCGGACTATCAAAGTGTTTCCGACGGTTACAGTATTTGACACTGTCACACTCATAGTTGTTCCGGCTGTCTTGGTACTTGCCTTCCCCACACTTTGTACAAATGTCGCCGTACCTGCTACCGGTGGTACCATCGTCTGGTAGTGTTCCAGTACTTGATAAGGAGTTAATTCGCCGTCATAGACAGCCACCTTTCCGATTGCCCCCTCAAAAAAGGAGCTCAGATCCCTCGTCCCCACCCGAAAAGGCGTCGTCCCGTTTGCTGGTGTGATAGATAGGGAAGCCAGGCTATCTTTATCTCTTTGGCTGCCGTTCTTATAAATCTTCGTATACCCTGTCGTGTAAGTGCCGTCCACATCTACCGTGTTTATCACCAGTACATAATGAATCCAATTACCGGCTGTAACCGTATCCTGAAAATAACTTCCCACCCCCAAGCCACCGGTTAAATTAAACGCGTATCCTGAAATTCTGTTTGGTCTACTTTCAGTGTTTGTCAGTGAATACATTCTGGCCACATACTCCTGATTATCCGTGCTTCCTTTTCCCATCCAGTGTACATATCCAGAGCCTTCTTCACTGCCAAACTGAAGCGTATCCGGCCTTATCCACGCCTCCAGGGTCAGCTTTCCGGTAGTCGAGATGCTCAAGGCATCCGCGTCCGCGACACTTACATAGTTATCAGTACCATTAAAATCTAGCACCGCATCCCCGTTTGGTAGAGTCGTTGCCGCGGTAGTCCCGCTCAGAGTTCCGTCCAATCCATTTCCTGAGTGATCACAAGCGTCTGTGTCTTCTAGTGGTAAGTACAGCACCGGTGCATCGCCGATGATCAGGTCATCATAAGCCGAGTTTGACACGCTGGCGCATGGATCCACTGTCGGGGTAGGTGTGGGGGTCGGCGTAGGGGTAGACGTTGAGGTCGAGGTTGAAGTCGACGTGGACGTGCTGCTGGAGCCGGATGACGACGTTGATGAAGATCCCGAGCTACTACTAGTGGTAGTTGTCGGTGTCGGTGTCGGCGTGCTCTTTTTACTCGCTTTTCTGGTTGGGCTTGGTGTGGCTATCTCTTCCTCCTCCAAACCATGGGTTACAGACGGCGTTGCCTCAGCCACCCTCTCAGCCTGATTATTTACGGAAAGCACATTTGAGTCATTGACTCTCTGACTTAGCATCCATCCAGTCATCACTGCTCCCAAGATCAGCACTGCTACACCACACATCAAAACTAGTTTTTTAGTCAACCAAGTCATCGGGTTTTCTGATTATAGCTTAGACCAAAAAAAGCGGGCAAGCACTTATTTATTTTAAGTACCTGCCCGAACTAACACTTTCTAAAACACCCTGATCAGATACAGGATCACTGTAATGATCAGGATTACCTCCAAGAATCTCATCTCAAATGGAGGATCAAACCACCTGTAGAGCAATCTGCCCCGTTCTTTACCCATAGCGCTGTCTCTCCAGGTAAAACTACCCTTTAGCGTCAGAGTCAGGGCACGTAGCGTGAGTACACTGCCCCAGAATGCAGACATCAGTGACATCAGCGGGCGCAGCAAAGCAAATGACCAGCCTTCCGGGTTTTTAGCCGCATAGGCCATCCCCATCAGGCTACCCATCATTGCGATCCCGACCAGATACAAGGCGCTATCAGTCACCCCACCCATCGACAACCAAACTAGATGGTATGCCAGGATAAATGGAGCTAGTACCGTCACTATCAATCTGGAGTAGGTCAAAAACGCCACCACGGGGTGAGTTCGCCAGGCAAACTGCCATACAGGCACCAACATCCGCCAGAAATTCTGCTTCCATCTCGTCCACTGTTTTCTGGCTTCATTACCAGTGGACGGTACCACAGTAAATACCTTGGCCCTCTCGCTGTACTTGACTTTCCAGCCATCTTTCAGGACTAGTAGTGTCAGCATCCTGTCTGTCGCTCCACGGTAGATTCTTCTTCCAAAGACATCATCTACCCACAGTGGAAACAGATGGAATACGGCCTCGGCCCAAAATCCTGCCCCGGGTCCACTGACGCAAAATACCGCGCCATATACGGACTCGGAAGCCTTTCTGATCCGGAACTGAGTGTAATACCATGCTACCTGCATCCGTGTCATCCAGCTGGGTTCTTCATCTGCATCCAGGTACACATCACAGTGTCCCGACACCGCCCCCAACCTTGTATCCGACATAAAAGCCAGGATTTGCCAGTAGATAAACTCGCGCGTGATGATGGAGTCACTATCTGTGTGCAGGTAAATATCACACTCTGGCACATCACACCCGATTTCCCGGAGACACTGCTTCAGCGCATTAGAGTCGACTCTGGTGGGATTTCTGCCAAACCTTTCAAGAAATAGGTCCGCGCCTTCCCGCCAATTTTCTCCTCCGTATGAGCCCGCAGCAATCGCCCCTTTTTTGCCCGCGTTTTTCGAGAGGTTCATCACCTGTACGTTAGGCAAACCGGCGAACCGCTGTAGTACCTGTGTCGTCAGATCAGTCGACGCGTCGTTGACAATCACGATCACCACGTCGGCGATCTCGCTTACAAACTCCGCCGCTTCTATCACACTCGCTACACAGCGGGAGATAAACCGCGGCTCGTTGTAAACCGGGATGATGTAATGAATCCGTAGCTTCTGCTGGATATGATCGGTATTTCCGAGAGTAGCAGGGTCTTTGTAGAGAAAGTATGCAGCGCCGAAAGTGATGAGGTAGTTGACGGTCACCATGGTTCCATACGCTACCCATACTTGCGGTGTAGTAATCACCTGGTTCAACCGCAGCCAAGCCACGATTCCCACCAAAGCCACTACCAACCACCACGCTGCACCCGGTTCAGTCTGGCCTCTCTTTCTGAAAGTCCCGATTAGGACAATCAGGATCAGAGAGATTAACAGTAACCACGGCAGGTTTTCACCCACATCTCTATCTCCTTCTTCGTTAACGTACCCACAATTCTTGTGGTTCAATCATTATACTCCCATGTGCTACACTACCCAAAGAATACCCAAATGAACGACCAGCCGCTCGCCGCTATCTTAAGACCACTCTCACTTGACGATTTCATCGGTCAGGAACACCTGGTCGGGCCGGGGATGCCACTTCGCCAGCTTTATGACTCCAGTTCTATCTTCTCCATGGTCTTCTGGGGCCCCCCAGGCGTCGGCAAGACAACTTTGGCAAAGATCTTGGCTCACCGGCTCGGCGCGCATCTTGTCGAGCTTTCAGCCGTTTCTGCGGGCAAGGCAGACATTGCTCTAGCTGTCAAACAATCCACCCCTCTCCAAAAAACCGTCATCTTCCTCGACGAGATCCATCGCTTCAACAAAGCCCAGCAGGATTTCCTCCTCCCCCATGTCGAGCAGGGGACTATCACCCTAATCGGTGCCACCACCGAGAATCCTAGTTTCGAAATCATTTCTCCGCTCCTGTCCCGGCTCCGGGTTTTTGTCCTAAAGGAGCTCGAGCCCACTCATATTGCCAAGATCGTTGACCGCGCCGTCGCCCACCTTCGCCGTGTGTCTCCAGGTTTAAAGATCGCCCCGGCTGCCAAAAACTGGTTAGTCGAATTGAGTAACGGTGATGCCCGTCAGGCGATCACCATGATCGACAACGCTTTTCATCTCTATGGCCGGCTCGACAAAGTCTCGCTTACCAATGCTCTCCAGAACCGCTTTCTTCGTTTTGACAAACAAGGAGATGAACACTACAACACCATTTCTGCCTTCATCAAATCCATGCGTGCCGGCCAGCCGGATGCGACAGTGTATTACCTCGCCCGTATGATCGAGGCGGGGGAGGATCCGCTGTTCATCGCTCGACGCATGGTTGTTTTTGCCTCAGAGGACATCGGTCTGGCCCAGCCCACGGCCTTGGTTGTCGCCAATGCTGTCTTCCAGGCCTGCCAGCAGATCGGCTACCCTGAGTGTCAGGAAAACCTCGCCCACGGTGCCGTCTATTTAGCTTTGTGCAAAAAAGACCGTTCCGCTTACGATGCCTACTTTGCCGCCCTCGACGATGTCAAAAAGCTTGGTAATCTCCCCATCCCTCTAGAGGTCAGAAACGCTCCCACCAAGCTGATGAAGCAGCTGGGTTACGGCAAAGGTTACCAGGCTTATTCAGACAAAAGCTTTTTGCCGGAAAAATTAAACAAGAAAACCTATTTACGCAAATAAAGCACCATATTTCTCTCAGAATCATCCGCTCTCACCTCCGCAAAACCCACGTCCTTAGCCATTCTTATCAGATCTCTCTTCGTCCACGCTATGCACAGACGGTCTGTTTTCTGGTAGGGGACTGTCACTTTTCTCCAGTCCCCAAACTTACTTTTCCATGACCTCAGATGATTTTTCCAGTACTTTCTCTGCCACAAGTTCCAGCAGGTTACTACCGCAAACCCCTTATTTCCCATATTCTCCCTTATTACCCCCATTACCCTTCTCACTTCTTCTTCATCCAGGTGATGCACCACCGCCACGCAAAACACCGCGTCATATTTCTTATCAGTTATAGAGCCTAAGTCCTTGTCATTCCGACCGAAACGCAGTGCAGTGGAGGAATCCCTCAACTCCAAAATATCCCCCAAAATAAACCTTCGCCCCGGAAACAATCTCTTAGCTTCATCTATCAATACTTTACTCACATCCACTCCTGTATAATCTACCTCACTCGGTAGATCGAAGTTCAGCCTGCCGTTACCACACCCCAGGTCCAGCACCGACTGTCCGGGTTTAACTTGAGACAGATACTTTTTCACCTCCGGCCAATTATTTCTCCTTGTCCGGCTGAAATCCCGACCGATCTTGTCATATATGAAAGCCACCTCAGATTTTGCCATAGATTTATTCTCACATTTTAGCGGTAATTCGCCAAAATCGCTACAGGCACTGCTTCATGCATGGGCTCGGCTTTCCGGGGCTACTCCCAAGAAATCCGACCTCCTTCACGCCTATCGCCAGCTACTGGCAGGTCATAAAATCTCACCAAACCTCACCCTCGAAAATCTCCTCACCACCAGGCAGGTTCGCTCCCAGTCCGGCATCCTCCCCTTTGCCGTCATGACCAAACCCTTCATGTGCCCGGGGGAATGTACCTACTGTCCTCTGGAGTTAGGCATGCCCAAAAGCTATCTCTCCGACGAACCGGCTGCTCAGCGAGCCAAGCAGCTCGACTTTGATCCGGGGGCTCAGGTCGCGACTCGCCTCCGGCAGCTGGACCTTACCGGCCATATTGCCGACAAGATTGAAATCATCATCGTCGGCGGCACCTTCTCCGCCTACCCTACCGACTATCGCCGCGAGTTTGTCAAAAGTATTTTCGACGCACTAAACGGGGTATCGTCAGACAGTATCGAAGCAGCCCACCGCCAAAATCTCACCGCCAGGCACCGTGTCGTCGGTCTCTCCATCGAGACCCGTCCTGACTGGATCACACCAGAAGAAATCATTTTCCTTCGTTCGCTTGGAGTCACCAAAATTCAGCTCGGTGTCCAAGCCTTTGATGAGAAAATTCTCTCCCGAATCAAACGTGGCCATTCCCTGGAAGCCGTTGCCCTTGCCACCCGTAATCTCAGAAACTCCGGTTTCAAGATTTGTTATCACTTCATGCCCAACCTCCCTGGTACCACGCCCCAGCATGACATCGACATGGCCAGAGTCATGTACACCGATCCTCGCTTCATTCCCGATTATGTCAAGATTTACCCCTGCACTGTCATCCCCGGTACCCAGCTCCATCGTCAATTTGAGGCCAAAGAATATATTCCTTACTCAGATGAAAACCTATTTAAGACTTTACTAGAGATCAAGAAAATTACTCCAAAGACAATTCGCATCGATCGCTTGGTCCGTGACATCTCCAAAAAATGGGTTATCTCCGGTCCGATCAATACTAATGTCCGCCAGCAACTGCAGCAAACTCTACAGCAGCAGGGGGCCAAATGTCATTGTGTCCGCTGCCGCGAGATCAAGCAAGGCTTTCACTCCTCCGATTTAATACTTGACCAACAGCTTTACACCACCCAGGGAGGGCAGGAATATTTCCTCTCTTACATCGATGACCAGGAGCGACTCTACTCACTTCTTCGTCTCCGTTTACCCGATAAAGACCAACATATGTTGTTTCCTGAGCTTCAGGGGGCAGCGATCATCCGCGAAGTCCACACCTACGGCTCCGTGGTCGCCCTGGATGACCAGCAGCGCCACTTATCGCAGCATCATGGTTTAGGCAAGAGTCTCGTCTCTACAGCCGAGCAGATTGCCTCAGATCACGGTTACTCCAAAATCGCCGTCATCTCCGCCATCGGCACTATGCCTTACTATCACAAACTCGGTTTCCGCGCGGAAGGTTTCTACATGACCAAATCTTTATAACTGTCTCTATAAAACCGAAATTCTCCTCACTTCCACGACCCCGATATCCTGATAGATTGAATCATCTCGAGGTGTAAAGATCCCCTCGACCTCCACCACTACACCCATTGGCGCACTGGACAAGTTTTGATAATTCGGATCACTGTCTCGGAGAGCAAAATACCGTCCCTCAGCATCCTTTAGTCCAAATGCACATTCCAGTGTCTGTGGCCCATCTGTGTCTTTGTGAGGCAAACACTCCATCTTCCCCACCACTATTATCTCGCCGCTTGGTAGGGGAGTCACGGACTCAGGCGGAGAAACACTCCTCCGATTTACCAAAACAATCGCCGCTGCTGTAACCATCAGTATCGCCATCAACACAATTCGAAGCACGGTCTTTTTCATCGGAGCGGGTGGGGGGAGTCGGACCCCCTTCATCAGCTTGGAAAGCTGAGGTAATACCGGTATACGACACCCGCAATTTTTATATTTTATCAAAGTCGGGGTGACTGGTCTCGAACCAGCGACCTCTGCGTCCCAAACGCAGCGCTCTACCTACTGAGCTACACCCCGATAAACTGGAAGCCGATTGGCTTCCATTAAAATACTCTATTCTAGAATACAATTCATCTCGTCAACATCTAGGTCGTTCCCTTTTACCCACAGGCTTTGTCCCAGTTGTGGGACACTCACCTCTACCCACCATTCGTCCTGCGTATAGTCCCAAAATCGACCGTCAATCTTATTGCTCACTTGTTTGGCCTCACCTACCAATAAATAGGTACCACTGGTCAGCCAAATGGCCGAGCCATCCACTCTGGGCCTCTCAAATGCCAGCACCCGTTCACCGACAACCACAGCCGTGTTGGCTACTGAACCACAGTTATATTCCGGTTCAGTTGCCAGATCTGTCTTTGGCTCAACTAAGCCCCGGTCATTGAAATTGGACATTATCCATACACCCAGCAACATCAGGGTAAACGCGGCGATTATCACCGCACTACATCCATCTGAATTTCCGAACAACCATTCCGCCAAGCCTTCCGAAGTCTTCTGCTTCCAGCCTTTATTGTTCATTTGTATTCTCCAATCTCTAAAAGTGCCAACGATCTTACTTCCCTTTGTGGGCTGGGTGGGAGTCGAACCCACATGAGGTTTGCCTCACAAGTTTTTAAGACTTGAGCGTCTGCCATTCCGCCACCAGCCCCTGTGCCTATTTTATCTCAACCAAACCGGAAAACATAGTTTTAACCTTGCCGACGTAATCTTCTTCTATCCAAATCAGTCAGGAATCTCTTCCGCAGTCTCAAATTCTTGGGGGTGACTTCCAGCAATTCATCCTGCTCCAGGAAGTCCAGGCCCTGTTCCAGCGACATGTCTTGAGCCGGAGTGATCCTGGTCGTTTGGTCAGCCGCAGCGGCGCGCATATTAGTCAACTTCTTGCCTTTGGTCACGTTCATTGTGATATCTTCATCCTTGGAATTGATACCCACGATCATCCCCTCATAAACTGGAATTCCTGGGTTTACCAGAGTCACACCTCTTTGTTGAGCCGCCTCCAAACCATAAGATAAGGCCTCGCCATTTTCACCTGAGATGATCACGCCACGTCTGGTTCTGGTCAGTGGTTCACCCATGGGTTCAAATCCTTCAAATTGACTTGCAAACAGCACCATCCCTTTAGTTGCCGTGAGCAGTAGACTTCTAAGGCCCAGGATTGCCCTGGTTGGCATCCGGTAGACAAACTCCACTTCGCTTCCCTCGCGCGGGTTCATGGCGATCAGGTTTGCTTGTCTCCTGCCCAGCTCCTGGGTCACTGTACCGACTTGTTCTTCCGGCACCACGATAGTCACTTCTTCCACAGGCTCACATTTCACTCCGTCGAGATCTTTAATGATTACCTCAGGTTTACCTACCTCCATCTCGTAGCCTTCGCGACGGAGAGTCTCGAGTAGTACAGCCAGATGCAGTTCACCCCGTCCGGACATCCTAAACTTACCTCCATCGAGTTTACTCAATTTCAGACCGATGTTTGTCTCCAATTCGCGTTCCAACCGATTCTCCAGCTGTCTGCTGGTAGTAAACTCACCGTCTTTGCCGGTAAAAGGCGAGGTGTTTGGCCCCACCACCATATGCAAAGTTGGCTCACCGATCTTGATGTCCGGCATCGCTGCGATCGCTTCATCAGCACTGATAGTGACCCCGATCTCGGCTTCTGTTCCAGCCAAAGCTACGATCTCGCCGCACATGGCCTCATCCACCTCGCATCTACCGATACCATCGATCACCAGGATTCTTTCCACGCCAAATGCTATCTTTTTGTCACCAGAGATTTTTACCAGCCGATCACCGCGTTTGACGCGGCCGTGTAAGATCTTTCCGAGTCCCATTTTTCCGAGGTGCGTGTCAAACATTAGCGATTGAACCTGCATCAAAAATTTCTCATCCTCCCGGCCTTCCGGAGCGGGAATCTTTTCGATGATCGTCTCGATTAGGGGGATTATGTCGCCTTTAGTTGTGTCAGCCGGCCATTCCCGATACACTTTCCCCTCACGGCCGATTCCGTATAAGACGGGGAAAGATAGTTGTAATTCTTCTGTAGCAAACTCCAGCACCAAATCGGCTGTTTTTCTCTCAGTTACCTCGACCCTGGCGTTTTGCTTATCAACCTTATTTATGACCACGATTAAGGACAAACCCAGTTTAAATGCCTGTTTTAACACAAACCGAGTCTGAGGCATCGGCCCTTCCTGAGCGTCGATGATCAGCACCGCTCCGTCAGCCATGCCCAAAGTTCTTTCTACTTCTCCTGAGAAGTCAGCGTGTCCGGGAGTATCGATAATGTTGATTTTATAGCCGCCCCAGTGAATCGAGGCATTTTTAGCCATGATCGTGATACCGCGTTCCCGTTCCAGTTGGTTGCTATCCATGATACAGTTTTGACCCATCTCTGCCTGATTGTCCCGAAAAAGCTTGCTCTGTTTCAGCAAGGCATCCACGATCGTGGTCTTTCCATGGTCTACGTGGGCGATTATGGCCACGTTTCTGATTTTAGTTCTGTCTGTCATAGCAAAAATATCCACCCCTTCGGGTGGAACTGTATTCTACCACACTTTCGTGCTAAAATACAACCCATAATAAATCATTGTAGTCGTCAGACTACAAGTTCATTGCATTATGTCACGCGTCACTTTCAACCGCTTCAAGATCACTCAGCCTGCTCAGAGTCTACTGGATCAGTACCTCCGGGTTTATCCAGCCCAAACGATCCATTTTGAGCCGCGCTCCTTGCCGGCCATATCTTCTCCATCCCTATTTAAAAATGACCACCCGCTTTTTCTAGATCTTGGCTGCGGAGTCGGGGATTACACTATCCAGTTTGCTCTCGACCACCCCAGGGCAAATCTTATTGGTATCGATCATCACTACAAATCTCTCCATTTCGCCCTAAACCAGCTTGCAGGCACATCCATCCAGAACATTCTCTTCATCCGCTCCGATCTTCGTTTTCTCCTAAAGCTTATACCCGATTCTTCCACTGACGGCGTCTTTCTACTATTTCCTCCACCTCCGACGAAACCAAATTTAGAGACAGGTCACTTCTTCAATCAGGATTTCGTCTCCCATCTGCATCGTATTCTCAAGTTACACGCCGAAATTACCTTCATTACCGATAATCTTATCTATCTGGAACAAAAATCTCTGCTTTTTGCCCCAAACTTGTTTACGTCGAGACAGATTACCGATACGTCAGCCTATTCAACTAGATTTCACAAAAAATGGCTCAAAAAAGGAATTACGACACGAGGTAACATATTCACTAAAAAATACCCATAAAAAAACCACTGTAACAATTTGTTATAGTGGTCTACTAAAAACCTTCAACTTCCACGAAACACCAGACTGTCATGATCGACTCGGCACAAAACAATCCTATCCTTAAAACCACGAAACTCAGCTACCACGTCGCAGTAGCTTTTGTATCCTTGGATAGTATCAGACAAGGCTTCCAGAGTCGCAGTTGTCGATAAATAAATCGCCAAATAATCAACTCCATTTAGATCCTCCTCCTTTACTATGTGGTCCATTCGGACATAGGGTTGCTTCAGCAGAGCACCGATGTAGCTTTCGGTTCCGACCACTGCGGTATCTGGCAATTCACTGTTGATATATGTCGAAGTATCCCGCAGCACGTCACCCTGAACTCGTATAAACCGATAATTCCAGGTGAATATGTTGAGTATCAGGAACAGGACCATTATCACCGGTACATATATCATCCTTCTCCCGCGAGCCCAATTTATCAACTCCCGAGCTATAAATACATACACCGGTACTAACCAGAGGATCAAATAGTGTGGGCTCTTTAGTTTCGACAAGACAGCAAAAGCTATCGCTCCGACATTCCAAGACACCAACACCACGTCAGTCAACACCCGTCTGCCCAGCAGCATCTGCCAGTATCTCCAGCCAACCAACATCCAGCCGCATAGCAAAGCCAGTACTGTCGTTACGAATATCCAGTACCTATCAACTATGATCTTCATCGCCTCTATAGGACCGTAGTTTAGTCCTCGAGACTCAACCGTCCCAAATACTCGCCCCATCTGAGTGAACTGCTGTTCCAGGAAATTCTCCCCACCCATCAGATACATCGCAATTACATAGACTTCCACCACCATTATCATTACGGCCAGAGTCATCACGTGTCCTAGCCAAAAACGCCGGACCAGTACCAGATTTGCGATCACTACCAGGAACAAATAAAAACCGATATGTTTGAAGATGACCGCCATACCTAGTGCCAAACCAGCACCTCCCCACCACCACATACTAACCCTCTCGTCGCTTTTGGCATATGCCATCTGCAACAACCACACACCTGCAATCGCCAGGGCAGTCTGAAAATTTTCCAGGTAGTTCATCCTATTTATCAGCACTATCCAGCCATCGACGGCGACGAAAAACATCGCTGCCAATCCCACCCCCAAACCCATACTTTTGGCAAAGGCAAAAATCAAGCCCAAAGCTATCATGGAGGCCACTACATTAAACATCCTTGCCGCCAGTATTGATGGCTGGCCAGTGATGTTCAGCCATCCATCCATCAATAAATACGCAAAAACCGGATGAAAATAGGACGGCTGTCTCACTCCACCGATCTCCGGTTTTACTGACGGAAAACCCACGTCATAATACGACTTGGCTATCTCAAAGTTGCTGACTTCGTCCACTTCCAATCCGGTCCGCTCGAGGTTATACACCCGAAAGAACACGCCCAGGACAAAGATCGTTACCAGAAACAGTAGCAATACCAAATCCTGCAAACCCAACCGCTTGCTCATCTCGAAACTCCTTTTTCAGCGTCTACTGTGCAACCATCGCACAAAATCCGAATCAAATTCTCCCTGGTTTAAGCCGGCATAGAAAAATCCGGCCATCCATGCTGCTATTTGCATAAACATCAGCGGTGGGAAAAACATCCCGTACCAATGTTTTGCCTTTACACTGTTTAGCAAACCCAGCGCTACACACCCGGCAATGATAACCAAAAACAGCATCAACACCGAATCTGTTGACACTGCCACCGCTGTTATCCCGACACCTACCAAAAGCATAACCATCATCATCACGCTTACCTTCAACGCTGTTGATAGCCTCCTCTGAGCATAAGAATTGTCGGGGTACCTTTGGTAGAAAGTTGCACACGACATCCCGGACAGGAACTGCTTGGACAACCTCAGGCTCGGTAGGTGGTTGCGATACGCGACCAGTAAATTACTGCAATTGATCGCTTCACCAGCATCAACTATTGCCCTCGCCACGTCAAAATCCTCCCAGCCATCGTCTGCGTACTTAGGCAGCTTGTCACGAATTCTTCCATACAACTTCCTCGTCATCAGGAAACTGGTTAGGGTGGGTAATCGGGAGTCCATAGCGAAGGTTTCACCACAGAGTCTGAAGTCCTTTTTATACAAAGGAAACTCAGTTATGAATGCCTCGTCTTGAAACATCGCCATGAATCTACGGTCGCCATCGGGTAACCTCCTGGTGACCCCATCCACTGCCGCAACCCCTCGCTCTAAAAGCATACCCATAGCCCGATCCAGTAAATCCTCCCTCCAGACCAAGCTCACTCCAGTCAAACCGAGAATCTCACCATGGGCCACATCCCAACCTGCTACCGCTCTTGCGATCGTATCTCGACCCACAGCCCTGCTATCACGTTCAAAAGCAATCAGTCTTACCGGATATACAAACTCGTGATCCAGTACTGCAAAGTTATCTGGATCGATCACCAAGATTATCTCCAGGTTTGGATAACCCTGCATCATTATGGACTCGATACATCTATCCATTTTGTCCAGATGATTACTCCGGTTACCCCCGACAGGTATCACTACCGACACCATCGGCACTCGCATCACTCACCTCCGCTAAATGCGTACTTATCACTACCAATGTAGTTATACGCAGTCACCAACACCGTCAACACAATTGTCGTCAGCAAGTAATTTGCTCCGAACAATACCAACACCGTATACAACGACTGGTTTATCACTACTGCACCCATTCGAGTCAGGTGATACCTCCACCACTGTCTGGTCCATCTGCCCTCTCTATCTCTCCAGTTCAGGTATTTGTTTAAGACAAAATTTGTCTCCAGAGAAAACACAGTTGTAGCCACTCCGGCGACAATTTCATCTATACTCATTACCTCCACTAGAAAAGCAAGCAACATCATCCCCAGTCCCAGTACCACGACACCCACTATCGAAAAGCCGACAAACCGTCGACCAACCATTAATGATCTCCTTCTTACTCAACTGATGTCAAGGAACCAAATAATACTCTTGTATTCGAGTCTTATTTTAATATATTATAGACTCAATTAGTCATTATTTAGCACTGAGTTAGTATGATGCATCGTATTTTAAACCAAAAAAATCTCCTATCGATCCTGCTGGCGTTAGTACTTCTCACCCTATTCTCCAAACCAATTTTTGCTTATGGACCAAACCTCATTGCCAACCCTTCGGTCGAAACCGCTTCCACCAACTCTGCCACACCTCAAGATTGGTTTCACGACAATTATGGCACCAACACTACCACCTACTCCTACCCTGTTACCGGCCACGAAAGTGCTCAGGCCGTTCAAATCCAAATATCCGACTATACCAACGGCGACGCCAAGTGGTATTTCCAAGAAGTCGCTGTTAGTCCCAGTACAGACTACGTTTACTCCGACTACTACACTTCTACCGTCTCTACGGAACTCACCGTCCGCTTTACTCTCGCCAGTGGCCAAACAAGTTACTCTTGGCTCGGTCTTGCTCCGGCATCCAGTACCTGGAACCAAGCTCAATACCCCTTCACTACACCAGCCGACGCTGTTTCGGCCACCGTCTTTCACCTTATCGCTCAAAACGGCAGTCTGGCTACAGACAGCTTCTTCCTAGGTCTAGCGGCCACTCCCACCCCTACTCCAACTCCTACTCCGGCTACCAACAACCTCATTGCCAACCCTTCAGTCGAAACCACTTCTGCCAGCAATCCCAGTCTTCCCGAATCTTGGTTCAGCAGTAACTATGGCTCCAACATTACTTCCTTCTCCTACCCAGTCACTGGTTACGACGAAGCCAAGGCAGTTCAGATTGAAACCACCAGCTACACTAACGGCGACGCCAAGTGGTATTTCCAAGAGGTTCCCATTACAGCAGGAAAAACTTACATCTACTCAGACTATTACAAATCTTCCATCGCCAGCGAAGCCACCGCTCGCTTCACCCTTAGTAACAGCCAACAGTCCTATGTTTGGCTTGGTGTGAAACCCGCTTCTACCGACTGGCAAAAAGCCGAGTGGACCTTCACCGCTCCAGCCAACGCTGTGAGCATGACCATCTTCAGACTGATTGCCGGTGTCGGCACCCTCACTACCGATAAGTATTCTCTCACCGACGAAAACCAAACAAGCACTTTCGCCCAGGGTATGATCTCTATAGATTTCGACGATGGTCAGATGTCCTCCTATACCAGCGGCATCCCTATCCTCAACGCAGCCGGTCTTAAAAGCACTCAGTATATCGTCCCCGGTTACATCAACACATTTGACTACGTCACTACTAGTGCTGTCCTGGATATGCTAGCTCATGGTCATGAAATTCAAAACCACACCATGACCCACCAAAATCTCACTCTACTCACTCCCGCACAGGCACTCAATGAGATTACTGGTGCTACCACTTTTCTAAATAGCTTGGGTGCTTCAGTTACCTCCATTGCCTTCCCCTATGGCGCATACAACTCATCAGTCACAGACACTGCCAAACAAGCCGGACTGCTCTCAGCCAGAACTACTGTTGATGGTTCTAACCTCAAAAACACCGATCCATTTGCTCTAAAATCTCATGTCGTGGATATGAGCAAAGATACCGTCACCAGTCTCGAAGCACTCATCGATAAAGCAGTAATTGATAAAACCTGGCTTATTCTTCTTTTTCACGAGGTCAATAACTCCGGTTGGGGACTGGCCATCAAGCCAAACCAATTCCGGACTCTCACCAACTACCTCGTCCAACACAGCATTCCGGTAGTCACTGTCAGCCAAGGACTCGCCCAGATGTCCCAATAACACTACCCTTGATATATAATACTCGAGCACGTTTAAACAGAAAGGACGCAACTCATGCACCTACAAAACGTAGTCCTCGGAGTGTTCATTATCTCTCTTGGTTTCTTCACACCCGTCACTCGACAAGATGAATTTCCCAACTATAAGTTGTACTTTTCGGGCTACACCTGGGAAGTAGATTCATATAGTGTTCCTGCCCAAACCCCGCCCACTCAAGACACACTCTGGCCTCAAAACATCTTTGTAGACAGTCAGGGCAGATTGCATCTGACTATTTCCTACAAAGATGGTAAATGGTGGTCGACCGAAGCTGTAAACACTCAAAACCTAGGCTACGGTACCTACGTCTTTCATTTGGATAGTAGGGTAGACCTGCTGGATCCCTCCGCTGTTCTAGCCACATTCATCTGGAACAAAAATCCGTCTTCGGGAAAACAGGAGGAGATTGATATCGAGTATAGTAGTTGGGGAACTCCCAACAACCCTACTAACAGTCAATTCGCTGTTCAGCCCACCACCTCACCGGGAAATGTAATCGGCTTTAACACCAGTCTTACCAGCAACCGAACCACCCAGACGATTGTCTGGCGGCCAACCTACATATTCTTCAGAAGCGAGGACGAAAGCGGAAGAGAAATCAAGTCATGGTTATATACCGGAGAAGACATCCCCGCTCCTGATGGAGAGCAGGTCGTTATCAGTTACTGGGTCTATCCATACGGACAGATAACCAACCCTTCTGAATTCATCATCGAAAGTTTCGAGTTTTTCCCGCATTCTAGCTCCGAAACTCCCATACCCTAAGGTCTGGGAGTTTTTTTGGTGATAAAATACACCCATGCGCCCGTAACTCAGCTGGATAGAGTGCTAGCCTTCTAAGCTGGAAGCCGGAGGTTCGAGTCCTCCCGGGCGCACAAAAAACTAACCATCATCCGTTAAGATTCCCTCACCCTCGTACTTTGCTAAATCTAAGGAGCCTGTCATGTTTCGCATTGTTCGTTTACCGGCCACTCTTGATTATGTTATCGCCTCTCCCTGTCACAACCCTGATGCCTTCCTCCGTTATGCCATATTCGAGATAGATGACCAGCCACCGTTCATTTTCTACGAGCTTACTCCCACACAGGTGCAAGCGGTTTTCGCCGCCAAGACCGACAAATTGTCCTGGCTACCACTCCCGGACCGGGAATACGAGACCCTAGACGAAGTTGCCAACCATCTGCTCTCACATCGTTTGCAGCCTCCTCCGCGTTACTTTCTGGACCACGACGCATCCGGTCACTGGTACATAGTCGAGTCCAGCCACCGGGGACAGTGGTGCACATGGAACAAGCTAGATCACAACGATCCCGCCAGTTGGGTAGTTCCACCATATGCCCGGCCCATCGGCACTCACATCAACCGAATCGAGTTTGAGAATCCAAACACCAAAGCCTAAAAATCTTGTTTTTCCACTCCCAGTTCACCCCTGGGGGTTTTTGATGGTAAAATATGCCTGTCCGTTGGACTTTTGGTGGATGTAGCTTAGCTGGTAAAGCGCCGCTCTGTGGCAGCGGAGATCGCGGGTTCGAGTCCCGTCTTCCACCCCCAATTTGAAGCCAGCAAACCAGCCAGAGGCAGAAGGGATTCCTCTTGGTTGTACAATTCACCTACACTTTGACAACTTTAGGAGACACACATGATTCCACTCGTGATTTCTCTGTCTATCCTCATCCTAGCTGTCGTCTTTCACGAAATGGCCCATTTCGCTCTGGCCCGGGTCCAAGGGCTGGTACCAGAACAATTCGCCATCGGCTTTCCCATCAAACCCTTCTACAAAGGTAGATTCGGTGCTACAGAGTTCATTCTCTCCCCCTGGCTCATAGGTGGGGGAGTCAGACTTGATCCCAAAAAACTGGATCAGTTAAGTTATCCCAGACAATTTCTGATCTTCGTCGCCGGACCAGCAGCCAACTTTTCTCTGGCACTGATCGCCGCCGCTCTAGTGCTGGGGCCTGTCGACTCGGTTGCCGTCAATCAGGAAATGTCCAGCTCCACCATCACCGCCATCGGTATGATCGGTAGCGGCGACGTCGAGCTCGGGCAGATCGGTGGACCAGTTGCTCTGCTACGTATGACTTGTCAGATAATTTCCATCGATCCCCATCTGGGCTCACTCCTGGTTTTTGTCCTCATCAATACTAGTCTGGGGGTGATGAATCTATTGCCGATACCCGCACTCGATGGGGGACACATCTTCATCGATGGCTTTCGTGTGCTCCTGGGCAAGAAATCCCGCACCGGCCAAGCCCTGGCCTATTCCCACTTTTTCAGCTTTTATCTTCTCTTTGGAGTCATGGGACTTCTCACCGTTAAAGATATCTTCACTCACTAGACCACAATGACCGTTTCCCGGTCATTTTTTTGTCATCCTATATATATGTAGATCAATTAAGTGCTAAAATATACATAATTCACATTTGAGTCGCTAGCTCAGCGGTAGAGCAGTTGCCTCTTAAGCAATTGGCCCCGGGTTCGAATCCCGGGCGACTCACTGTGCCCTTCGAAGCCTTGTGCGAAGTAGGGCTTGAGCACCCATAGCTCAACGGATAGAGCATCTGTCTTCGGAACAGAGAATGGGGGTTCGATTCCCTCTGGGTGCACCACAAATCGACTTGACATCCATCCACACTTCTGACAGCATGGTTCTATAATGCTCAAACGGATTCTTTTGTTGTGGCTGTGGCCCATCTCCGCCTCTCTCGTCCTCTATCTGGCATTTGCCGTCAGTCACGATTACTTTATGTTTACTTCGCCTGAGCAGGTATCCGTCCCTGATCAGACCCTCCTCTACGCCGCCATCCCCGCCACCGTCAGTGAAATTAAGACCTCAGTTAGATCGCTGGATGCCCGGCCGGAGATTGCCAGACAATACCTGAAAAAATACAACTCGCCTCTGTACCCCTATGCAGAGTTAATCGTCAAAACCTCCGACGAAAATGGTATTGACTTTCGTTGGCTCATCGCCATTGCTCAGCAAGAATCCAATCTCTGTAAACGCATACCGGAAAATTCTTACAACTGTTGGGGTTGGGGCATATACGGAGACAAAGTCACCCGCTTCAATAGCTACGAGCACGCCATCACCGCTATCGCCCCCCAGTTCAAACAGAAATTTCTTACTGACGGGCATCGCACCGAGGCTGACGACATTATGAAGACCTACACCCCACCTTCCGACGGCAGTTGGTCTTTTGGCGTCAACCAATTCATGTCCGAGATGGAGTGAGCTTGATGATGTAAAATACAACTGCTCCCTGATGCCTGATCAGGCCGAGGTGGTGAAATGGTATACACACTAGCTTTAGGAGCTAGCGGACGCAAGTCCATGGAGGTTCAAGTCCTCTCCTCGGCACAGATGTTATAATTCCTGACTATGACTCCCAAAAAATCACCCCAAATCACTACTTCCGTCAAAGACGATCAAAAACACACCCTCATTGTTTCCGTCACCGTACCAAAGACACTCATCACCCATGCCAAAGCACATGCCATCGAACACATGGCCGAGGATGTCACCATCAAAGGTTTTCGCAAGGGTAAAGCACCTCTGAAGATGGTTGCCGAAGCACTTGATCCTCAAAAAGTCACCGATCATGTCCTCAACCACATCCTTCCGGACTCCGTTATAGTCGCCATAGACGCACATCACATTCGCCCCGCTTCCATGCCTAAAGTCACTCTTACCTCGATCGCAGCAGATTCCGACTGGACTTGGGACCTGTCTTTCCCAGTGGTGCCCGAATTTGAACTCGATGGGTTTGAAGACAAAATTAAAGCTTTACTCAAAGGCTCCAAGATTTGGACCCCAGCAGACGGTAGTACCGACAAAAAACCCGATGAAGGAGCAAAACTCTCTCAGCTGACCGAGGCTCTGGTCTCTCTGGCCACTTTTTCCGTCTCTCCGATTTTGATTGATACTGAAGTTAACCAGAGCCTTTCCCGGCTCCTCGAACAGTTGCAGCGGCTGGGCGTATCTCTAGAATCATATCTTTCTTCACTTGGTAAAACCTCCGAGCAGCTCCGCCAGGACTACTTTAAATCTGCCGAAGACAATTTGAAACTGGAGTTCGTCCTGGCCAAAATTGCCAGCCAGAAACACATCTCCGCTTCAGACGCTGACATCGACAGTCTGTTGCAAGCATCATCTACGGCCACCGGTAAAGCTGAAGCCGCCTCAGAAGATCAGCGTCGCTACCTTGCCTCGGTCATCACCAAGAGAAAGACCCTTGACTGGTTGATGTCTCTTTGATATTATAAGCCCATAATTTAAAAGCCTATGGCCACAGCAAGTAAAGCTGGATTTGGTGCACCCGCCTCGGGCAACAACCTCCAGTCATTTATTGAACAGTTACGTTCCAGACCACAAAATGTTGACCGGCCCATTTCCCCATCTTTTGAAAATTTCAAAAAAGAACGTCAGCTAGAAACCAGCCGCAAACAGGAATTTTTCCGCGCTCGTACCCGCGAATTCAACGAAGTCTACTCACAAAAACACAGGCAAGAACAAGCCAAAATCGAGTCACTCCAGCAAGAATTACGTGCTTTGTCTGTCAGCGTCAAGACCTTCAATCAGGAGATCAAAGTCGCCGCGATCGCATCCAGGACTGTCATTGCCACAAAACAATATCACCAAACCTTTCTCGAGCATCTTATCTCCCTGGTTATGCTAATGAGGGAAAATCTCCAAGAATCTGCCCATTGGCTCCACATGTTCAACTCCAGAAGCAAAAAGAAGTCATATTATTGGTCACAGGCTAAATCCAAGGGTACCAAGTTCACTTACTCCGAAGAGCGTCAGGTCGCCACCTCCATTGGCTAAATCTCAAATTTCAGGGTAAAATACACACACGGACTCGTAGCTTCGTCCAGAGGACGATCAGCCTCTGGCTGACAGTTGGTACATTTTATTTGGACTCGTAGCTCAGTTGGTAGAGCATTGCATTGACATTGCAAGGGTCATTGGTTCGATTCCAATCGGGTCCACCAACTTCATTCTAACCCCCGCCTGTCCGCCTCAGGAGGAAGGTTCTCAACTTCATTTGCATACTTTAGTATAATAACCACAGATCATCTGATCGCTTGCATATAGCCACCAACTATAAAGATCAGGGCAAACCAGCCTAATCGGGGGAATCAAGTCGCCAAAATCAGGATGGAACCTCCCGCAACCGGGATCCTGAACAATTAGGGCGGCATTTTTTGTTCAATTAATAAATATACCTATGGAATCCAAAAACCTTGAACCTCTGCGTCACACAGCCGCGCACTTGTTAGCCGCCGCTGTTGTTAAACTTTATCCGGGAGTCAAGCCCACCATTGGCCCAGTCGTCGACACCGGTTTTTATTATGACTTCGAGTTTCAAAAGCCGATTTCCGAAGCCGACCTACCCAGGATAGAGGCCGAGATGCGCTCCCTTATCAAAACCTGGCACTCCATGGATCGGGTAGAAGTGAGCCGGGCTGCGGCTCTAAAGGAATTCTCCGGCAATCCATATAAAAAAGAACTCATTGAAGAGTTTTCCCAGGACGGGGGACAGTTGACCATCTACCAGTCCGGCGATTTCCGTGACCTTTGTCGCGGCGGCCACCTGGATAATCCGGCTGAAGAGCTGAAACACTTCAAGCTTCTCTCGCTTGCCGGCGCCTACTGGCGGGCAGATGCCACCAATGCCATGCTTACCCGCATCTACGGCACCGCCTTTTACACCGATAAACAACTCAGCGATTATCTTCTCCAGCTTGAGGAAGCCAGGAAACGCGATCATCGGAAGATTGGAAAAGAGCTTGACCTTTTTTCCTTCTCCGACTTGGTCGGCAGCGGTCTTCCCCTTTACTCGCCCCGGGGTGCCCTCCTCCGTCGCCTGGTCAACCAGTTTGTTGAGGACTCACAAGCTACCTTGGGCTACACCCAGGTCCACACACCTCAGATCGCCAAAGCTGAACTCTTCAAAACTTCCGGTCATTATGACAAATACAAGGGTGACATGTTTAGAGTCGTCTCCAACTACTCTGATGAGGAGTTCTTCTTAAAACCCATGAACTGTCCTCAGCACACCCAGATTTACGCCTCTCATCCACGTTCCTACCGCGATCTTCCCCTTCGTCTGACCGACTTCGCCATGCTCTACCGTGACGAAAAACCCGGAGAACTGATCGGCCTCGGCCGTGTCCGCTCCTTTTCCACCGATGACTGTCATATTTTTTGCCGCGAAGATCAGGTCGATTTTGAGATCGATCAAGCCCTCACCATGACAAAAAAGATCATGGACACTTTCGGTTTTAAATACCGCTATTGTCTATCTACCCGCGACCCCAATACCCCAGAAAAATACCTAGGCGACCCCAAAACCTGGGACAAAGTTGAAAAATGGGCGGTGACGATAATGGAAAGAAATCACATCGATTACTTTGATGGGCCAGGTGGGGCGGCCTTCTATGCCCCCAAGATGGACTT
>Ga0208958_1001337_pt1 | contig 24993 bp, 15 predicted proteins | sample RifOxyB1_FD_184032 | JGI IMG/M metagenome (GOLD analysis project Ga0208958, IMG submission 184032) | Soil microbial communities from Rifle, Colorado - Rifle Oxygen_injection B1 (SPAdes) | ecosystem: Environmental > Terrestrial > Deep subsurface > Rock core/Sediment | place: Rifle, Colorado...
ATGATGAAAAGAATTTTTATTTTGATCAATGGAGTGACTCTAGAAGAAAGATTCTGCCTTATAATGGAATATAATCCACTCAAATTTTAATAAAATCACTAATTAGACTAAACGTAGGGCTGTAACAAAAATCTAAACATCATTTGTGCGCGGACAATTACAGCTGCTTAATATAACACCGATAGGCACCAATCGCATTCTCACCTTCAGAGTAAGTGGTAGCACCATATGGCAAATCAATCCCGTCACCGCCCTCTCTTACTGACAGAACATTACAGGAACAATCATCGCACACTTTTTGATAAAATTTAGTGTTATCCGCATTGGTGCCAATCATGACTGTACAATCAAACGTTGGCGCAAATATTGGAGCTATATCTACCGGCAAATCACTTAGCCAATGAGGCACCGCTTGATACGGATAAGTGCTATTATCAGGGTCTGCATCAATCAGTGAAAATACTGTACTGTTAATTAAGTACTTAGGTTTTTGAATAAGCACACCATTTTTTCGCAGCAGCAAATATTTGGTAGCACATTTGCTTATACATACACTTTTTTTACCGAATTCAGCTCCCATGTACATATCCACTACCACTTTTTGCGGATAATTGTAGAACGTATTAGCTGGAGGAACTATTAATTCTTTTCTACCTAAATTACTCATGGAAAGATAATTCTTACCATTTGTAGATCTTTTGCCAACTACCACAAAATAGTAATAATTCCCCGGCGTAAGTCCGTTTAGCGTCACTGAATTATCCAACGTGTCTATGTAGGTTAACCCTATAGTTTCATAAATATTATTAAGGCTATTGGGGTTTTTCGAATAAAATACTCGGTACCCTTCGATTAAACCCCAGCTGGAAGTGGTTGGTGAAAAATCTTGCCATTCAAAGTAAACAGATCCATTGCTGCCCGCATAGACATTCGCGATATCTGTGGCCACCACAACCGATCGATTAGGCTCGACAAAACCTCGGACGTGGAAATAGATAAAATTAGTTGAAGATCTTTCGTTGTTATAATACTTAAGCCTGATAATATTTTCCGCAGTTTTAATCTGAGTACCTAAATACTGATCGGTAAAACTATAGGTAAGCTTGATTTTACATTTTTGTATAGAAGTACTATTAAAGCCCCATTTCGCTGGATCAAGGGCAGATCCCTCATCGTCGCCGTACATACAAGCACGGTTTGCTTCAATCATCTTCCCACCAGAGTTATAAATGACATGCATAGTACCAGCACCGATATCAGCAGTAGGATTCCCAACATATTCCCGGTACTGAGCGAGAAAACTTGCCTTCTCAGTAGATAAGTTGTCTATTTGCATATTATCTTTAATGGCCAGTTGAACTGGATAATTAGAAATGATTACGTGAGTTTGAGTATAATACCCCAGATCGATTGGATAACTACCTTCGATAACGTTACCAAGTAGATCAAGAACGCTAAGAGAATTGACGCCGGCTAGTTTTAATATCGCCGGATCAGAAGCTTCAAAGTGAATTTCAAAACCCTTGGATATATATCGATCGCTAGCAATTTCGTAAGTAAGAATACCAAATTTAGTATTGGTTAAAGGTTCAAATTCACCTGCCAGAAGTTTTATTTCAAAGGTACAAGTTTCTCCAGGATTTAAATTCGCACCTAAACAATTATTCGAAGAAATAGAATATCCCTGGCCTGAATAAGTATTGGCCAATTCATATGAAAGCATTGTTTGTTTGATTGAAAAAGTTAAATCATATATAACATTTGGACTAGTATTTTCAACGGTAAATATTTTTTTAGCATATACCACAGATTTTCTAATGGCCTTAAATCGCGCATAGCTTGCAGGATCTGCATTGTTTACTAGTAAATTGTAATTTTGAATTCCAGGCATTATAGTTTCAGTAAATTGTGGGGTAGCATAAGCATCGTACTCCACTAAATAATCTTGAGAGCTTAAAACCAAATCAGGCGCGGTATTGGCGACTGCTTCAAATATGACTAACACTTTTAATTCAGTGGTAACATCCGAGTAGACTAAATTATCCTCATCGGTCAAATCCTTCCTTTGATTTTTATAACTTATAGTATAAATAGACTGATACACCCCAGATATAGTCGGATTAAATTCAAACCGAATTATCTGCTGCCCGAGTGCTGCTAAAAAGTTACTATTGGTTCCCACTAATGATATTTCCGGATCACCAGAGAGCTCCACTACCATATTAGTAGCAGTCACACCTCCAGCATTTTTAAGATTTAACTGTCCAGTATATGGACCTTCACCTTCTTTAAATGCTCCAGCATAAAAAATATAATCGTACTGAGGATCCTTAAAATTTGCATCTACATAATTCTTGGATATCTGCCAGTGGGTGCCGGGTGCAATTCCCACACCTTTACTTAAATCCATCCATTGTTCTCCTACGCCAGCAGCGCCCAGAGAGCTTCCCCACTCTTGAGGTAATAGCGTGATACCAGGAAGTACCAGAGGTGGACGGTACAAAACTCCACTTACAACAGGAAGAGGACTAATTGGTATTAATTTTGCTTGAATAGAAAAAATCGCTCCAATAGAATATGTTCCATTCAATCCTCCACCAATAAGATAATAATTCCCATATCCTTCTAGCGTTGGAACATAACCATTACTCGGATCGGCGATTCCATCACCGTCGTAAAATTTTAAACTCATTATTTTGTTACTAGTTTGGTAATTAATAAACTCCCAAGCATCACTGGTATTATTAAAAGGAACACTGAAAAATCTTTCCCATGCTGGATAAGAAACATTATAATCGGTCACCAGCTTGCGATCAACACTGCGAAGTCGCATCTTCACCATTAAACTACAATTTTCACCAGCACTCAATATGGCCGGAGCATTAGTGCCAACCGGAACACTTACAGGTACAGCTTCGTCGAATACCATAAAATCATAGCAATCTTTATCAGCACCACCTTCAGGGCCAAATCTATTAACAATTTCATAAGGGAAAGGAAGATTAGTACTTTTTTCTACAGTACCTTCCAAAGCGTATCCGGGTCTCAGAGAAATATAGGGTATTCCACCTGTTCCAATATTTTTTAATTTAACGTTAAAGAACTGAGTATCACCAGAGGTATAACGTAAATTTTGGGCCATATTGGGATTGGTATCTTCGAAAACTAGATAACCTTTTCTAACCAAAAGTGAGCGACTCCAAATCTCCAACACTCTTGGAATCCTAGGAGTCATATCATCTTCATACATGACGCCATCGTTGTAAGTAATGATAAATTTTTTATATCTATCAGGATAAGGGCCCACTACATCGTACATATTAGCATTTTCTTCATTTTCCGCAAGAATTGGATCGGGATTTACACTTGCTATAGGAGCTAGTGACATCCTAATATCACACTGACCACCATTTTCACTTAAGTATGTGCACCCACTATGAGAAGCAGCAAGATAATAAGTATTAAGATCCGATGAAGTTTCGGTAAAGGTAAATGGCACAGTTGCCCCATCTTTTACACTTAATATTTCCGCATAATATCCGCCCAGATTTTTCACTCTTACAGATAATGGTTGTTTGTAAGTCGAATTTGACAAAAGAGCTACTCTACCCAGATCATAAAGAAACATACTATCGTCATCTAGGTCAATGTTAGGATAAGGTGTATTATCCAATTGAAATTCACTAACTGAAAGCTTGGCAGCAGATAGATATTCAGCATGGGTAAAAGTGAAGTTGGTTGGATCAGCAGAATCCTCTCCATAAAAGACTATATTATTTTTCCAAGTTGAATCATATACTAAGCGCATTTTCCAATCATTAAAGTTGCCATCACTTAAAAATAAAACACTGGGATGAAAGGTGATTTCAAAAAAGCATGATTCTCCAGGGATATCTTCATCAACTCCGGCCACATATCGAATAGTTGGATCACTAATAAAACCATCCAAATCTCTGGTGTAATCCATTTTATCATAAACATCGAAACAATTTTTAATATCGACTACTTTAAATGGAAACATATGTAGTGGTACTAGTGCTAAGGGGTTAGTTACATCTTGGGGATCACGACATGCCATTGCCGTACCAGCAATAGCTTTCACACAACTAGCAACCACGGTCCCAGAGCTATTTAAAAAATCTAATTTATGCAAAATGGACTCTTTATATCCCTTGTTTTGCATCTTGATCATTTGAGTAGAAATATTTCCTACAACAATATTTTCAAACTCAACATACTCAAGTCCTCCGGTTCTCATTTTACCTTCGATGGTAGTTGCTAGGGTTGTAAAATAAGCGTTTAGAACTCCTTGATCACCCCACGAATTTCTAAAATATAACATTTTTAAATTACTAGTATAATTTATCTCCACATCACCATCAGGAGCTGTGGCATCATAATTTTTAGGCTCAAACTCAACTTCGATTAAACAAGTTTGATTTTTTGCTAAATTAAGTGGACATGTATTGTTAACAATCGAATATGCCCCAGAATTGGGTGTGTTGATTAACGAAGTTTGAATGTTCTTGGCCGAGAGGTCTCCGGTATTTTTTACTTCTAAAAGCTCCCTGTATGAGATGGGTTCCGTTCTTTCAACTATGCCAAATGAATAATTGATCTTTTCCGAAGTAAATATAAGAGATGCTGGGTTTCCAGATAGAACACTTAAAACCACTGGTATAGTTTCCGCTCTAATTAAATTTACATAACTTAAAGTGATATTTTGAGTTAGATCCCCTGCTATAGTTGGTTGATTGTGTATTTTATATGAACAGGCCGATCCCGCAGCTAAAGTGTTTTGACAATCCCCAGTATATCCTGGCGTTGCAATGTAACCATTTTCATCTGGATTAAATTTCATACCTGCATAGGATTGTTCATCGATACTCAGGGTCATGTCTGTTATTTCGTAGTCACTATGATTAGTAACATTGATAGTTATAATTTCTGCATCACTGCCTAAAGTAAATTCACCTCTATCCAAACCGCCTACCACTTCCATCGTCACATTATTCAATATTCCAGACGAGAGGATATCAACACCAGTTTTATTGGCATTATCCGCCTCCTGCTCTTTAACACAGGCTAAGTTTAATAAAAGAATTGCTGTAAACAGTAAAACTTTTTTCATAGCTATGGCCTTTGTTCATTTAATCTAACAGCGCACCTAGTACCTACTTCCCGATATCTTTGATAATACTCACCCAGTCCCCTGATATTGGCTGCATATCTACCGGTTCCATCAAATCTTGATCCTCCGAAATTTCTAATCGCCAGGGGTTGCTGTCTTTCCACTCGCCAATGAGCATCTTTTGCCAATGTTCCATCCGCATCTTGGGATGATTTCAACAGACCACCATGAACTTCGCTATAATAGGTATAATAGCTATTTGCGCCAGTCCCATCACCTAGCGGGTATATTGAAGTTATATAATCGTATTGATAATCATAGGTATCAGGAGATCTTGCTTCCACATTTTCACTTATTTCCGACATTCCATCTGAAATAATTTGTCCATTACCAGTGGGAAAACTTGCCACTACAAAATTACTAGCAGCCTCGCCAGTTAATGTTCTAAATTCAGTGGTGGTAATCGATTTATTATCTGTAGTGGTATTACATGCCAATCCATCACATTCAAGAGGCATTCCAAAAATTGGATTAAAATACTTCCCTCTTCTTGGATCGGTACCACCTTTTGATCTACTCACCACCACAGAATCAAAGGTAAGGGCCAAAGTATCATTGATAGATATTGGCGAACCCAATCTATTTTGCCCAAAATCCATAAAGTAGCCATCACCATTTCTAAGGTAAGAAACACTGTTTTGATCAAAAAGATTTTGTTCTAAAATCATGTTGGTATTTACGTTGCCAAAGATATCAAAGATTATATTCATAATACCATCGGTGGAAAAGATTCCAGTTCGCGCTGACCCCTCTTCTATCATTGAACATTTGCCGGTATTGGGATCACTTAATACCCATGCTTTATATATATTACCATCATAATCATTATCGTTGTTGTAAAGGATAGAATTACTAACCATATTCTCTTGACCTAGATAAAATGTTTCGCCACTAAAATCACAAAACATTTTTTCAGATGAATATTCCTCTGAATTACCTATTAGATCATGAACTCCATAACGACTGGTACAAACCTGGGTATTCATATTTGAAGAATTGGCATCATAAAAGCCGCTGGAAGTAATAAATTCAGGTCTAGCAGGAGTTACCGCACTACCATTATAGCTCGATGGCAAACGAGTGGTCATCATTTCTCCCGAGCGTGTATCAAAATCTAATTGACCATCCTCAACGTTTCTTTCAAAGGAATTACAACTTCCATTGAAAATAACCCCAGAAGTTTTAGGATTTTCTAAATTAGATCCATTTTCGATATTACTAATTTTCACATCATCAAACTCTTTAGGAAATGAATTAGCCACTAACCCTTCAGTTCTTCTCATTAATCTCTTTTGCAAATTATCTTCAGTCGGAACAAAGTTATCCGTGTCTTGATCATAAATTCCAACAGACAGTACATAAGTTTGACAAATGCGGTTAGCCTGTTGATGGCTGATGGAATCCAACGCTGGCAACTTGGCATCGTTGCTGGAAATAATTCTTGCTATTGGAGTATTGTCATCATAGCGCTCATTATAAGATGTTCGATAACTAAGTGGTGGAAGAGCGTTCTTCGTACCATCAAAGAATTGGCTGGTACTTTGAACTTGCCCCAAAGTCGAAGCTAATATATCAAAACTGGCCTGGCTGGCACCTGACCTATCATAAACCAATTTATCTAATTGATCTATGGGTATCCATCTTGGTTTTAAGCGCCCATCACCCTCAGGGGTTGAAGTTGAATCTTGTACAGGAAGATTAATCATACAACTGGAGGGATACCCCCCTTGCGAAGGCGTCAGATTTAAATTATTTATGCCGTCTCCTCCTGATGCCCTATAAAAAGGAGCTCCATGTATCCATTCATGAGAAACTGGATCTGCTCGATTATAAAAGACGGCCGCATATTCACTTTGGCCAATATGCTGAGTATATTTATTAGCTTCCAATCCAGCATAAATATTAAAATAATTCACCGCCAAGTGATCCACACTGGTACAGTCATCCAATGCATCAGTGTTACTTAATCCAGGAAGTAAATAGCTGTCCAAACGAGCTCTAGCTGGATCTGCACAGGTTGTAGTTTGAGGAGACATCCGGGCAAAACTTGTTCCCAAACAATCTCCTACTCTATATTGGTAGGGATTTGCATAGCTGCTACCTACCGCAGGATGATTAATCCCAGTTTGAATTTGTGAGCTTGAACTTTCCGATCTAATTAAGCATCCTTTAAATTGACTACCTCCGTCTGCCACTCCTTTAAAATCAAACCCAGCGGAAGTAAAATAGCTATTAGAATTGGAAAAATCTCCTCTAGTATAATTACATCCCAATTCAAAACGATCCATTAAAAGGTCCGCTCCAAAATCATAGATGGTGGCCCCCGCTACCCATGGCACGCCCAATGCTCTAGAGCCAACACCATTCCAAATACACGTGTAAAATTCTGACATATCAGTGCTATAAGACTTTCCTAGTTCCTGACATACTTGTCGGTTGGCAATTATTCTGTGAACCAATGCCATGTTTTCAGGTGGCAACACAATTTTAATTATATGTTGAGGGTTGGTGTCTTCTCCCTCATACTTTAATCCAATACCATTAAATACCGGAACCACTTTATAATAATAAACTCGTGCCCGATTTTTCAGACCATCGTTACCTGCAAATTTTACGGAATAGTCAGTAAAAGTTACAGCTTTGAATGTGTTTATTGGTTCATTAGGTCTTGGTCTTTCTGAATAATCACTAGGCTGAACCAGTCCACTATTAGTAATGGTTTGAAAATCGTGATCACTATTGGTGAGTTCAACCCAACTGACTAACCCATCATCAGAACGATACACCTTATAACCAAATTTTCTATTTAGTTTAGTGGTGGGAATTTCATATAAATTTATAAAATCATTTAAAGTTGCGGTTCCAGCATCAAATTCAACATCTTTCCAACTAAACCTAATAATCCCTGAATTGGAATACTGATGTTTTTCGGTTGAAGCAGGATCATTATTATAACTTCCGTAAACTCCATTAAATAAAGTCGATCCTAAAATATCCCCAAATTGATTAATAAAATCTGCCTTCGGTAAATAATTCTCTGCGGTTAAGTCAGTGACATCTACCTCTATTGGCTGTCCGTAGCTATTTATGGTTTCTAAAATATACGATTTTGTCCCAACCACATTGGCCTTTCCAAGACGACCATCTGCTTTTGGCCCAACTGCCAACACATCCACCCATTCTAAAAACCTAGGTGTTGGTAGAGGAATTAGGCATGATTGAACACCTGCATTTAATTCACTATATAATTTAGGCACACCATCTATATAGGCCAAAACTCCATATTGTATTTTGGTGCCCGGAATAAGATTGTTTATTCTATAAGTAGTAACTGTTGGACCAAGTCCATCTATCACTGTGTAACTGGCATCTCCCGCTATAGCATCGGTAAGTTTAAAAGGTGTTCCATCATCCAATTTCCAAAACACCGAAAAATTCGTAAAAATTCCGCCGGTCGGCAACAACCAGTTTACATCGATATAATTGGCACCAGTCATACAACCGCTAACAGCGCCCTGAAATTCTAGTGCAGTAGGAACTTTTATTTGAGGAGTTTTGCACTTAATGATCATCGAACTAAAATCAAGTTCACTTTGATAATCAGCGCTCCCAACAAAAGGAAGGGCACCAAAGCAATAAGTTTTATCGCTGGTAGTTTGTCCCACTGGAAAGAAATTGCCTTGAATGGTCATACTAGTAAAAGATCCATAACCGGCAAACGTCACTGGGTTATCTGTGAGCCTTATTAAACCGTTACAGTTAAGTTTTGGACTAGGACTGGCAACATTATATACTAACTCGACTGGGTCGTTATCCGTCTCATTTTCTAGGCAATATAGTTTTAACTGAGTTATATATCCGGCAGAAATAACTGGGGATTCAAAATCTACGGTCAATTCATTTAAGGTAGTATAATTAACCGGGTTATTAATCCTTAGAATTCCCGAAAATGGTGCTACTCTTGGAACAACTCTAAAAAATTTACTACTACCAATTAAACGCTCCCCATCCCCACATACAAAAGTTTTACATGCCACCACCGTTAATTTGTAATATGCATAACTGGTTAAATTAATAACTCGGTTATAGGTATCAGAGGCATCAATGGATTCATATTCATTTAGGCCATTCAATTCATCAATTTTCAAAGCATCTAAATCGGGAGCATTGGCCTCTACATCAATAGGATTTTCATTGGGTTCGCCAACTTTTAGATAATAGAGCCGATAATTTGAAAAAGTTCCGGTAGCGGCTGCCCATCTGGCATCAATCTTGGTGAGTCCATATTCTCCCTCTGGAACATCCAATGAAATAGAGTCAACATTCCAATCAAAAAGACTTTCGGTATCACTTAAAGTGGTGATCGAAAGTATACGATTATTTTTTTCAGAAAAATAAGAAACATCACTTCCAAAATCCACATAAGCTTTATGAATACATCTAACCATAAAATAATATCTGGTTCCCGGAGTCAATCCACTAACTTCTCTTTCTCGTTCCGAACTAAGAAGCGGAACTGGTGGTAGTGATGATGGCAGCTGAAATCTCTCAATAGCTGCATTAGTATTAGTTATTAAATCATTAGGGTATCCACTAGTGGCTGCCAGATATCTTATTTCATAAGCTACCGGATCATTGGCCCTTGGATTAAATAAAGTCCCCAGGATAGTCGCTGGAATCCATTGGACTAAAACGGTATTTTTCCCAGCTTCCCCAGCTTTAAGAGTTACTGTAGTTATCCCAGAAAAATCTGCGGTATAATTAGCAAAAGTATTTGCATAAAGCACTCGATTATTATTACTCTCTTCTCCAGTCGTGCCATCCACGACCCCCACGGCAAATGAATACATGGTATTAACCGTCAACCCCGAAACCGTGTAAACCATCTCCCCACCTTGATTTACTTCCACGTTATTTCCTTTTACCTTAATTGGGTTATCACTATTATTAACGTAAATTTGGTAGGTATAATTGGACTGATTACCTGGTGCCGGATTAAAATAAACTTCCACTTTATCGTTGGAAACGGGTATCACCTTGGTGATACCACTAAATGAAACAATGGCTGGGTTGGTAGCGGCACTCTTAGTAACTTGGGGATTTTTGTCTTCTATTGTTCCAACACAGGAACAAATAAATAAAACCAAAATTAAAGACCCCCAAAAACTTTTAATCATCTAGTAATACTCCTCATTATTAGGGTGCTACGACCTCTTGAACTCTTAAGTTAGTATTAAATTCTGAATAACTATTTGCTCCCTCAAAGTAAGCCAGCACACCAAAACTGTAAGTGCCTACCGGTAAAAGCGGAAAAGTATAGCTATTTTCACCATAAGGAACATAAAATTTATAATAACTAGGGTTGCCAGCAACAGCTTCGGAAAAAAAGTTAGATACATCACTACCTACTTTAGCGTAGACCACAAATTTGTCATAAACGCCACCTGATGGTGTTGCCCAAAGTAGACTGATAGATTGAGTGTTGGCATCATAGACCACATTTTCAATACCTTCAAACTCTATAGCGGTTGGAGTATCAATCTCTGCCACCACACATTTAATAACCTCTCCTTCCCGATGTTCAATTACGGTGCCAAGTTCCCATGTATACGGAACCAGCGAGAAACAGTATTGTTCGGGGCTGTAGGGATTAATCCCTCTGACCGCCACTTTGGTATCAATTTGAAAATCAAAAACTGGAATTGTATAAACGGTATTATTAGCGGTGGTTGGATGATTCAAAAAAGTATCTACGGAAGGCCCCTCGGCTCTCGCCTTCATTTCCACTAGTAATCCATCCATAACACCAGATGAAAGATCAGGTGGATCATACACCAGATATAATTCATCAAGCGCCCAAAAATACATCGCTTTTTTTACCTCAGTAATTCCATCGAAACGGGCCAGTTGAGGTTCTGTCCTATAAGGATTGTGGCTAGTATATTCCAGCATCTGACTAGTGGAACAATCAACATCCCCGCAAATCACTAGATAAATATGATAATCAGAGTAAGGTTCTAGTCCACTGATTAAAGTAGAGTTCGCAGTATAATCTACCAATTTACAATAATAATTATCTTCAAAAGCTTTACATACCGTATTCTTGGTCAATCTAAAAATATTCCAATCTACCGATGCTCCAACCTTAGTGTAATAAACTCTGTAATGAGAAAAAGCTCCTTGTGCTTTTTCCCATCCAAGAATAAAAGTAGTAAGCCCAGCTGCACCAGCAGCATTATCCACATCAAATGAATCCAAATCAACCACTAGTGAAGACATTGAATCCCCAAGTGTTTCAAGTTCATAGTAGTTTGAATTAGCCTCCCTCTTATAGTCAGGATCCGAACCATATAGTGAATAACCATAATGAATAGCTTGAACTCTCACATAATATTTTTTACCCGGCAAAAGCCCATTGACTTGAGATGAAATTTTATCAGCAGCAGCATAAACCACTTTTCTGGCAGGCTCCACAAAACTGGTATCATCAAATGCCTCTGGGGTAGCAAGATCCGCATTAATCAAGACAATTTCGTATTGAGTTGGATCAATTTCTTTAGGCACAAAACTACTCCCTTGAACTTCAGCAGCGGCCCATTTAACCAACAGAGCGTTTCTTCCATCAGCACCAGACAGATTATCGACATCGCCGACACCTTGAAAGTTCGCTGTAATATTTGAAAAAGTCTTGACTGTAAAAGTGAGATCGTTAGTACTGGCAAATCCCAATAAATCCTTGGCCTGTACATTAAAACTATACTGGGTATCCATCTGCAGCCCATATATGGTGACTTTTATGAGTCCACGATAATCTGTATGTAAAACTTCTCCAGGAAAAGCGACTGGTTGGGAAACACCGTCATAATTCACTAGATAAGTCACATCAGAAGCCAAACCGGAAGCTGGGTAGAAGAAAACTTCCACTTTATCATTAGCAATCGGTCTAGCGGATACAATTCCATCAAACAACATCGGTAAAGGGGTTGCCACCGTACCTTTCGTAGTACTTGGATTTTTGTCTTCAATAACACCCACACAAGAACATAACAAAATGAACATCAAAGACATTGATTAAGCAAACGAAAAATATTCGACAAACGTCCTCCTAATACTACACGTATGCTTTTCGTAATATAGGCCAATAAACTTAATCCCTTATTATCGCACTCTATTAGTCAGGAATAATAAAAATTACGTTATTTATAAATACGAATAGTTAGCACTTAATTTTAAAAGTTATTATCTCTTGCTATTTAATATTCATGTTTTTTAGCAACAGATTTATGGCAGTTAGGTGGCATACCGCCTATATCGCTTATAGAAATAAATATGTTAAACAATTATCGATTAATCCCGAAGAAATAGGTGATGAATAATTTTATTTTTTAATAATTATGTAGGGGTAAACCACGTGAATATCTTTTCTATTATTGGACTGATCATTTCCACTTTTGTTTTTGTTGTAGGACTAAAATTATCCTCCCCTAATTTGGCGATATTCTTGGACGGCCCCAGCGCATTTATCGTCCTTGGAGGAATTTTTGCGGCTACTTCCGTAGCTTTTCAACTCAATAAAATCGGTAGTCTATTTAAAGTTTTTATTTTTCAATTTTTAAGTAAATCAGGCGTTGATATAAAAAAAATTATCAAGAACATTATGCAAATTTGTGAATCTCACCGTTCGGGAGAATCCATCGAAGGACTCTTGACTCGGGCAGAAGACCCCTTTTTAAAAGAGGCCATGCAACTTATCGCTGATGGTATTTTAGATAAAGACAAGTCATTCATTGTACTTGAACAAAGAGCATTGCAAATGAATCATCTTAGAAGACAAGATGCTCAAAAAATTCGCTCTCTGAGTAAATTTCCCCCTGCGTTCGGGATGATGGGAACTACCATAGGTATGATCGTCCTTCTGGCTAATTTAGGAACTGGTGCAGAGGCCATGAAAATCATTGGACCGGCCATGGGAGTATGTCTCATCACTACTCTTTATGGAGTGGCCATTGCTAATTTAATTATCATTCCAGTTTCTGAAAATCTTCTCGCCATGACATCCATTTTGGAATTAAAGAATAAAATTATTTTAGAAGGTATCCGGCACATTATGGATAAATCCAACCCGGTACTTGTAGCAGAAGATCTTAACTCTTTTTTGCTACCCAAAGACCGACTGGATTGGAGATCTGTCACTTAATGTTTAAGCTGTGAGATAATTAAATGATAGAAGAAAAAAATAAACTTAAACTCGAAACTGCATCAGAAGAGCAAGATAATTCAGAAGAATGGTTGATTAGTTATGCCGACATGATGACTTTAATCGCCTGTTTTTTTATTTTAATGATGGCATTTGCAAATTATGACCCGGTAGGCTTTGACAAGAAGGCCCAGGAACTTTCCAAGGCCTTCAATGAAGGAAAATACAAACCATCTAAGGATAAACTCACCGAGCTGACCGAGGAAATTGCCAGACATCCCAACATCATGAAAAAAACTAAAATAACCACCTCTGAATCAGAAACGATTATAACCTTTTCGGGAAGTGTGATTTATAAAAAGGGTTCATACGATATTGATCAATCAATACTGCCTCAACTTGATACGCTTATTGATATCATCCGTACCAAAGACCCCAACTACAAAGTAGTGATTGAAGGTCATGCTGATCCTTTTGAACATAAGGAAAATGAAAATTTAAGTTCAGCATGGGATCTTGGAGGAATGAGGGCCACCAGGGTGCTTTCCCGTTTTGAATATCTTGGATTTAATCCTCTTAGTATGGTTGCTCTCTCAAAAGGAGATTCTGAACCGGCCCTATCAACAACGGATGCCACGGGTAAGCCAATCGAAGAAAACAATGAATTCAACCGAAGAGTAGTTATTAAAGTCATTGAATCCAGTGAACCCACCCAAAAAATAAAATTTGGCTTTGGAATATATTTCAATGAATAACTTTCTACCCAAAATACTTAAATTCTTGCTCGTCTTTTTCCTATTTACTTTCGTTAGTTTAACTTTTCACTTTCTGGTATTTCAAACCCCTACCCAAAAAATGTTATCTCTTTATAGCGACGTCCATATTAGGTCGACTTGCCCTTCTTCGCCTATAGATATATCCTTCACGGAATGTTTTAGAAAAAACATTCCGAAACTGGCTGCCCAAGCTTTCCCTATCGACTTTATGCTAATATTTCAGAACAATAAAAAAATGTATGAACGTGACCTCTACTATAATAAATTCCCAATGCAAAATACCGTTTTAGAATTTTTATATTACGAAAATATAAGTATTTTAGTAGATTATATGACCAATTATGGCATTAATAGGCAAAGTCTTCGATTTATTCAAATAATCTCGCTGCCGGTAATTAAGGTATATTTCAAATATAAATTTCAATCATTAAAAAAAGATATGTTAGCTTTTGAAAAGAACAACACCTTCTTATTATCTACTGAAAAGTACAAAACCCGATGGGAAAATGTTTCGCAAAAACTATTTCGTATGTTTATCGACTAACTTTACGCCACATCCCTGTCAACGATTGAAAGTCGTGGTGGTTCGGAAACCGTCACCAAAGTCTCGGCCCATTTAGAGACAATTGCTTTTATTTCGTAGGTATAATTTTTATCTTGTTTAATTGATTTTCTTACATAGAGGATAAAATCCCTAATATTGTCGGAGCTATCAGCAATAATTTTGTCATATTCATTTTGATCGCGTTTGGTTCTATCAAATTCCAAATTAATTAAATAATTAACTTTGGTGCCTTCAGGAGCACTGATTTCCATAAAAACATTTCTTAATTCTTCAGTTATTGATAACAGCATTTTGACTTTACGTTTGAGCGGATAGTTCGTTAATATATCTCGCAACAGTTGTCGAGGTAATGACTTCACTAAGGCAAATGGTAGATGCTCACAGGCCAAATCAACCACAACTCGTCTATTAACTTTCTGAGCAATCACTTGATAAATTTTATCCTCTGATTCAGGCCGCAGCATTGGTATTAGCTGAATAGCTCTTTCGACAAAAGGAAGCAGTTGATTAATTTCTACATACTGAGAAACAAATCTTTTTATTTTATCCTGATTATCTAAAACTTCTTTAGAAGTCACCGACACTGCTCTATTAATGACCTGATCTCTGGTATTATCATCACATAACGCCAATATTTGATTAACAAAATTTAAGCTTAGAGCATTGAGTAAATAGGAACTAATTTCTAAATCATCTTTAATCATCGTCACAACCAATTCTGGTCTTAGTTTCAAAATTAAATCATAGGTCTCGGGGTCATCTATAAAACCCGGTAAAATAATATTTTGCACAATTTGACTGCTAATATAATTACTCGCCGTCTTTAATTCTTCTATATCGAGCGGTTTCTCAATGATGGTTTTCCAGGTATTCCTTTCTTCTTCAGAGAGTTTAATAAATATTTTCGCTAAATCTTCATTATTCATTTGCTGTACAATAGCACTTAAAGCTTTTTTTGAGCGAGGGTCATCTTCGGTAACCCATTTTTTAACTAATAAGAGGGCCTCATTAAAGTTACTATTAATATAAGTTTTAAATCGATCTACCCCGTTTATTCCGCCAGCAAAAGCCGCTTCTCCTGCAGCATCTGATGCCCCTACTCCGCTATTATCAGGATTTTTATCATCTTCATCTTTTCCAGATTCACTTATGGTTTGAGAAGACGACGATTGTCCTTGATTTAATTCAAAATATTTTGAAATAAGTTGTTTTCCAATAAACCCAAGCAATAAAACTCCCAAAATAATTCCCAGCAGAGTGGCAAACTTGCTAAAGAAATTCATTATTGAAGAAACCACATCCCAAAAGCCGCGTGTGCTCACATCATTTTTTAAAACACTATACTCAAAATTAATACTTGGCTTAATCTCTCCCAAATTGAAATTAATATCTTTGACATCTTTTTCAATAGTTTTTTTCAGTTGCTCATCAATAGATTCACTAATCCTTATGATGATATTTACACCTTGCAAATTCTTAAAAATATCGACGGCCTGATTATACTTCCAAACTTGCTCAACGGGTGAGACTGAATCTTTAGCCGGTAAATTCTCATTCGAATCCTCCATCTGATCATACTCATCACTACCATCAGCATCAAATGAAGATTTATCTTTATTCATAGAAAAAATAATCTTACCGTCTGGTTGAAAATCATTAAAATCATCCACTAGTGGCGCTTCCAATCCAAATTTATTAAAAACAATGAAATCCTCAGGAGGAGTAACTGGTAGAGCATCTGAAAATTTAATAGATGCCTTACTTTTTAGATTTTCTTCCTTATCGAGCGGATTTTTAATTTCAGTGCCATCTGCTTTTTCTTTGTCTGCCTCTTTATCTAACGATTCATTGAATTTAGGTGTTATAACTGAGGAAGTAAGAATTTGAACATCAATGTTGTACTGACCAGAAGCAATCAAGCTATCTAAAAATTTTTCAAGTTTGGATACAATCTTATCTTCTAAATGTTGTCGTTGCCAATCCAGGCTAGGTAAAATTGAAACATTAACATCTTCAGTATATGCATCCAAGGTAGCAATTATAAATAAAATGACGAGCAAAGGAATTCCAATTAATTTTTTCAAACCAATATCCTCACTTACTTATTCCAAACTTCTTTTCCAAATACGTTTTCATTTTATATGCCTCAATGTTTTGAGGATTTATTCCATTGGCCTTTCTATAAAAATTCAGTGCCATTTTGAAATTTTTTTGTAAATAGAAAATCATGCCTTTCATTTCATGAATAATTGAAAAATGAGGAAATTTTCTCTCTAACATTTCTAGCTTTTGCAAAGACGATTGATAATCCTTAAGCCTCACCATTCTTAGAACATCAAACAAATCAGCAACCAGTAGATCGTAATCTTGGACAAACTGAATGTCTTTTTGCACTTCAAGAGTGGTATTTAAACGGATATCAACTCCTCCAAGCAAAGACAGCACAATATTGTATGGTATAAAGCCAGGTTTATATATCATAACTTGCATCGTGCTCGAGTTGCTGGTACTTTTTTTAATCGTATCCGCGTCCCCCTTAAATGGAGTTTTGCCCACTAGACTTTGTTTGCCTGATTCTGGATGAATTATATAAACATCACAATCAGAAGGATCGCTTTTGATAATAATATCACTGGCAAAACAGTAAATATTAAAACTGACTTGAAAAAACAATAAAATAAATAGTTTTTTCCCATTCATAAATAATAAACCATTCCAAACATCACACCCATCTTGGTGCTAATAGTGGCGGCACCGGTAGCTCGCCCCATCGCTACTTCTCCTTTTAAATTCCATTTGGTGCCAACCAAATAGGAAATACCTGCTTGCACACCTAAATCAAAAACTACATCACTTTTTTTAGCAGACTCGGTATTATAAATTAGATAACCAACCCCTGAATTAATTCCGGCATAATATCGAAACTTAGGGATGACCACCATATCTGTTCCATTCCTAGTATAGGAATACATCACCGCCAATTTATTAAAATACCAATTGACCCCGATCCCCCCTAAATAAACCCCCGCCCCACTAGTTGTAAGTAATGGAACTTGTGCTTTTAAAAAATATGAATAACTGGCATAGGTTTTAAAATCCCACACCGCTTCAAAACTAGTTGCACTAACTTTACTAGAAGTACCCAATTCATCTTCATCAGCATCAGGGGTCACGGTAGTATCCGTCTGGACAAGTTCCGAAGGGTTTTCTCTTACTGATAAATTAACCATTCCGATGGAACAACTAACTGTATCATGAAAATCTGAAGCAAAAACATTTTTTACTAAAACTAAAAACATAACCATAAAACAACTTGGAATAATTATTTTACTAAACATGTCCAACTATTTGGGTACTTTTAATCACACACCCATATTGTTCAAAATCATTTACGTTAACTAGGACCACAAGCTCCTTTTGATCATTATTTTTTATATTTTTAACAAACAAGCTAACTTTAGTTGGTAAACATGCGTGTTCAATTTCCTTAAGCACTTGTCCCATGCTGTTTTTTTGTCCCTTAAGAGTGATGGTTTCCTCAAAGTCTGCTGTATCCAGATTTACATTTTTAATTTGAAATTCACACAGAAATTTTTCATTTTCTCTTTTAATCGTTATGTCTGCGCTAGTCGTGTTGTTTTTATAAAACTGAATCATGCTAATCAAGCGAATAATCTTTTTAAAAAGTACCGAAGCTTTGTTTTTTTCTAAAGCAACAGTGATATCAGAGGCGGTCTCAAATCGCGGAAAATTAATCAATCTCTGAGTGCTAAAATTTTCCTCATGAGCAATGATCTCTTCCAACAAATTTAAAACATTTATACTATTTTTCCCAATCCAATTATTTCTGGCCGATCCAATAAGCGTTAATGAATATGATTCATACCGAACTACTTCACATATTCTTTTTTGGGTAATTGGACACAACGATGATTTTAGAAAATAATCCCAATTTAAATCCTTTAAATATTTAAATTGACCACATATATTAACCAGGGCCTTTTCTTTCATAAAATTATTAGTTACAAATGCATCCCAACTGCATCCTATTTGCAAAGCATCCCCAAACCAATCCTTAATCACAGGACTTAAATATTCGACTTCGCTTTCAGAAGAAATAATCACTAATCCACTATAATGAAAACCATTCACCAAATTTTTGTAATATTCAATTTTAGCGGACAGCTGTTTAGCGTCCTCCAGAGATTTTTGTTCAAGGGCCCGTTTGTCAAGACCCTGCTGTTTAATGCTTTGGGCCTGTTTATATATCTTATAGACCATCACCCCAATTGCCACTAATAGAAATGACAGAATAAAAATAAACTTATAGGTAAGCTTCGAGTAGATATTGGTGTCTTTTTTCACTACAGGCTTTGGTAGAACATTCTCTTTGGGCTTAGTCGTTACCACTTTTATAAGCTTTGCAGCCGGTATTTGGGTCACCACTTTCGCTTGATCAATCACTTTAAATTTATTGAGGTAATCGGAGATTGTTTTTAATTTTTTCAATACATCGGCTCTCAAACTGGCCCTAATTCGAAGATTCTCATCAATTTTTTTATAGAATAAATCAGATTTTAATTTAAGATTTAAGACATCTTCACTTTCCCACACCATTTGATTTCTAATTCCATCCAAAATGTTTTTTGCTTCATGCCTTTGAAGATAATTTAATTTCAAAAAGGCATTATAAATTTCTTCGTATTGCAAAATCACGGTACTCATTTCAGATGTCAAAGCAGTTACCTCTGGTTCAACTGCCCGTGCAGAATTGTAATTCAACTGAATGCTTAAAACATTTAAACAAAGTATAGTTATAAATAGTTTTACAAAAAACATCATAAACTTACTACCATTCTAGCTCTGCTCTTCTACCAATGTGCACACCACTTTATTTTCACTATCAGCTGGCTTTACCGTCGTTATATTAACATTTTCAAAATAATTAATTTGGCAATTCATTTCAATGATAAATTCATCTCCGGATATTTCTCTTTTTTGCAAAAGGAAACCACCTTTATCGTTGTGGACTATAGCCTCTGTTTCTCTAGCCACTACACCCAAACTGAAATAAGAAACGTTAAGTTTCAACGCCACATTCAACTCAACATAAGAATCTACAACTTTAATTACAATCTTAGTATTACCAGCATATTTCAAAATATTTTTTAAAAGTAAAAGACGCGAAGCTATCATCAATCGCAGCTTTTGATCATTTTCAACGACTGCACTATTGTAAACCTCCACCGTTAAATCAATACCATCTAATGTCACATATGGTTTTAATGAGGTGTTCGCGTCAGAGATTATTTTATCCACCAAATCTTGTGAATTTTTACGTGAATAATTACCAGAATGATAAAGCAGAGTTTCCTCGTAAATATCTGGTCTATCCTTCACCGTCAATGATGAAGCAACCATGTTTTCAAATTTATTCAAAAGATCCATCTTAAATATATCCCATGTAACAATCTTGTAACCACGGTCTGTTACTTCTTAATCATACGTCTTTAGTACAACTAGCAACAACCTAGGCAAAATTGACTTGTTTTTTGACTCGGTAAAATATGCCTCTTTCTCATTGGGGCTTTAGCATATAACTTTAACTATTAGTGAGACTCTTTTTGTTTATATTCATTGTTCTAACCTACTCCTTTGCTGGTTTTCCCAAGGGGGAGGGAGATGTCGTAAAAAATCACATTTATGTTGATTTTACTAAAGCACAAGACTTAAATGATCAGGAAATTCAGTTCATAAGAAAAAGTGCTTTTGAAGTCATTTTTGTCAGTAAAGCTTTTAAACTACTTCTACACGAAAGCGATATGCAAAACCAATCTACCAAGCAAGCAGTTTATAAGATAGAAACAATTATTTTTGAAGAAGATCCAGACACTTCACTCTACTCCATAGATTTTTTTTTAATCGACACCAAAAACAATTTATTTTTACATAAAATACATGAATCACATGTAGCAAAATCCAAAGTGCAATTTAGGGCACGAGTTATGTTGTTTAAACTTATTTTCGGCAAGAATTTTGACGAAAAAAATAATCAACTGCTAAAATCAGAGATCTCCCCTTCTCTTTTATCTCCAGGTATAAAAAATGATCGCAATAATTTAAACCAAGAAAGTCCCAATTATATTCAAAAATTTTATCAAGAATTGATGAATCAATTTAATCGAAGAAAAAACAGTCAACCAGTTCAACCCACTCCCACTCCACCGGCAAAATCACCAGAAGCGGACACGGTCCTTCGAAAGTATAAGGAAGATCGGGTTAATATTTCAAATTTTGCATCACCCAACCTTAATTTAGCACGCAATACCCCTTCTGAAGCTGAATCTACCAAGAATAGATTAAACTTAGTAAGTAATTATAATTTTGGTGTCGGATATAATTCAGATAGTTTCACCTCTAAGGCCTTAATAGAAACTCAGTCTGAAGTAAAAAGATATATCATAGACCTTGGTATTAATTTTAAGGCTCCCAAATCTGATCGTTTTACCAGTATCAATGCTTCCTATTCTCAAATAGTTGGTGATGATGATTATAAAATTGGCCCCATCTATTCACTACAATCCACTTATAATTTTAATTTAGGATGGGAATCGTTGTTTATTGGCCCAGCTCTGGAGTATCAAAGTTTTTCATTTGTAAATTTAGGAGAAAGAGGTACAGATCTGCAAACCTGGTCCAATAATATAATTTGGATGGGAGCGCGCATGTTATTAATTTTACCAATTAGAAGCTCAAAATTAATTGTTAACTTAGATTTTTACAAAACAGCTCATGCATCTACCAACTTTAAAGATAAGCAAGGTTCCATTCCCCTAAACGGTGACAAGACTTATTATGCTGTGAGTTATGTTTTTTGGAAAAATTTTGGACTTAAGGTATTTAAAACTGACATATCGCTATACTCGTTTTCAGACACCAACCTATCCAACCACCATTCCCAGTACGGCCTATGCTTTACATTCCTCTAACGCACCTAAAGAAATTGGCCTCATTTTTTGTAAAAGAAATGTAAAACAACGATTTTTCGATAAACTATACACATATGCCCTATACACCTCACCTCATAAAGGGTCACAATAAACACGAAAAATTCAATGATCAAACGGCTGAAGTTCTTTATTGAGGTTTATATGAAGTTGCCTACTTTTACCTTTAGAAACCAACAAATTCCATTTCCTATCATTCAAGGGGGAATGGGAATCGGTTTTTCAAATTACCTCTTAGCAGGAACGGTAAGCAAATATGGAGGATTGGGAATTATTTCAAGTGCTGCTTTGGACAGTGTCGTGAGTTTTCGCTTAAAAGAAAAATACAATACCAGAGGGGCCTGTGCAAAAGAAGTAAGCGATGCCAAAAAAATAAGTGAAGGACGTCCCGTCGGTATAAATATTATGGTGGCAACCGTTAACGATTATGAAAATTCAGTATTGGGATCCATGGATGGTGGAGTTGATATTATTATCAGTGGAGCCGGATTGCCGACTAAATTACCGGCCATCGTGGAGACTCATCCACGCAGCTTAGAAGTTGCCTTAGTACCCATTGTCTCATCCGCTCGTGCACTTACTATTATTATCAAAAAATGGGAAAAATATCACCGTCTACCCGATGCGGTAGTGGTAGAAGGACCGCTCGCCGGTGGTCATATTGGTTGGACTAAAAAAGAAGATGCCTACGCCGAATCTAACAAATTGGAAAACCTGGTCAATGAAGTACTCGAGCTCACTCGACAATATGACATTCCTTTAATTGCCGCTGGAGGAATTCACAATCATTGCGATATAAAAAAATACTTAAACATGGGTTGCGCAGCTGTGCAAATGGGAACTCGTTTTTTAGCGACCTTTGAATCGGGTGCCAGTCAAGAATACAAAGAACATTTGGTAAAATGCACGAAAGGCGACATAGATCTGGCCGATATCCCCGGTTCTCCATGTAAGCTACTTTTTCGAGTTATCAAAACATCTCCCTTTTACCAACAAGCACTAAATAAAAGCCGCCCTCCTCTTTGCAATAAGGGATATATTCTAGTTAATGGGGTATGTGCGGCCCAGAATAATACAGACAGCTTTTGTATCTGCAACGGTTTACTTGCCTCTGCAGGCGTTGAAGGTAATGAATTAGGGCTCTACACAGTTGGTGGGCGAGCAGATGAAATCAACCAAATCATTTCTGTCAAAGATTTAATGCAAGAATTAATCACAAATCCAGATGTACTTCTAAGTAACCAGATGGTATCCCATATGTGATATGAGAAGAAGTGTTTATCCGGTTACCATTTTTGTCCTTTTACAATTATTGACTTATATCTCCATCACACTTTGGATTATTTGGTACATCGTTCTTAAGAATAAATACGAAAATACTCTTGAACTTGCTAAAAAAGCATATTCAGGGCTTGAGATATCCCATTCTGGATATGCTCAAATGATCAGCGGGATTTTAATCCTGTTTTTTATTTTGATCGCCTCCACTTTGATATTTATTGAGTGGTTAAAAGCTAGGCAATTATATAAGCAAGGCTCTGATCATATATCTGCTTTTACCCACGAATTAATGACCCCACTGACTTGTATAGATATGAATCTGGAAATTGTCCTTTCGAAAGAAAAGATGAGCCCTGAACACATCAAACGACTCCTAGTTGCCGCTTTTTTAGAATGTAAAAAATTACAAATCTCTATAAACCAACTTATTGAATTAAAAAAAATCGAACATAAAAATAATATTTTAAATTTTCAAGTTACTAATTTGAATAAATTCATCAGTGATTTTGTCAGCACTAGCAAGGTTGAACACCCTCAAATCGATATTTCCTATCTGTCTTGGCTAGAAGGTAATTTATTCTATTTTATAGACCGTCAACATTTTCGCTGCGTTTTGAATAACTTACTTGCCAATGCCATCAGTTACTGTGAACAACCACCAGTTATTAAAATTGTTTTAAAAAAACACAAACGCAGAATTTGGATCGAATTTATGGACAATGGTATTGGTATTGAAAAACAACAATTAAAAAAAATCTTCAAAATATTCTACCGAGGCAATGAAAGGAAAAGAGGTTCGGGGCTAGGACTATACATTGTTAGCAACATTTTAAAATGGCATAAAGGTAAGATATGGGCGCGCAGCGAAGGCCCAGGTTTTGGCACAACATTTTATATGGATATCAAGCTTAAAGAGTTTATCAACGATCAGGTGTGATGTTTATGGTAAATAAAATATTAATTATTGAAGATGAAAATAATATTTCAACCAGTTTAAAACTGATTCTAGAAAACGAAGGTTTTATGGTAACCACTAGCGAATTCGGAAAAGAAGGACTGGCATGCTACCAAAAACATGATTTAATGATTCTGGATCTAATGCTACCGGATATTGATGGAATAGAAGTTCTAAAGCAAATTAGAAAAGTTAATCTGCAATACCCTATATTAATAGTTTCAGCTAAGACCAAAGAAGATGATCTCGTTAACGGTTTGAGTCTCGGCGCAGATGACTATATTACCAAACCTTTTTCTATCAATGAATTATTGATGAGAATTAAAAGAGCTCTGCAACGGCAGCAGTTATATGAAAATAAAAGTAGTGATGCATCCCTAATGAAGACCTATTCGTTTGGAAAAAATACTATTGATTTTACCAATCTTAAAGCATCGACTGAACATGGGGAACGGGAATTAACTAGTCAAGAAGTACAATTGCTTTTGTTTTTATTTAAAAATGAAGGAAAAATCATTTCTCGCACCAGTTTACTGGAAGAAATTTGGGGTCATTCTAGAGACATTGAAAGCCGGACAATTGATAATTTTATTGTACGGTTCCGGAAATATTTCGAACAAGATCCTAAAAATCCTAAACACATTCTTACTAAACGAGGTCAAGGGTATCTTTTTTTAAACTAATTCCAATAACCTGCGCCTTAATAAAATTGACTATTAACAAATGTTTAGAAAATCCTAAATTTTTAAGCAAAATATAAGTTAAAAAATGTAAAAATAACAAAGCATATTGTTTACATTCTCCCTATGAGATACCGTCCCTTTTTAAACATGATCAGGGTGAAGGACGGAAATAAATATGAGAAATATGACCATTAAGATTACTTTGTTAATTTTTTCACTTCTTTTAATCATCTCCGTTATATCTGCCCAAGATTATACGGGACACTCCCTATATCGTCTCATATTTATTAGAGACTTCAATAGACCTTTTAACCCCAATCAAGATTTATTAATCCCAG
>Ga0208958_1001340_pt1 | contig 24976 bp, 23 predicted proteins | sample RifOxyB1_FD_184032 | JGI IMG/M metagenome (GOLD analysis project Ga0208958, IMG submission 184032) | Soil microbial communities from Rifle, Colorado - Rifle Oxygen_injection B1 (SPAdes) | ecosystem: Environmental > Terrestrial > Deep subsurface > Rock core/Sediment | place: Rifle, Colorado...
GGCCTTTATTTTTAAATTCTTATATTGATCCTAAACCCGCTCTTTATAGTTATTTAGAGTTGCCGTTTATTAAATTGTGGGGAGTGAATAACTGGTCGGCTCGTTTGCCCTCAGTCATTTTATCTTTATTGTCTTTGTATTGGTTTTATCGCATTATTCTACTTTTAACTAAAAGTCAAAAGTTGGCTTTAATTGCTTTGTTTTTACTCACTATTTCTCCTTGGCATATAGTTAACTCTCGAGCCACTCAAGAAGTGATGATGGCTTTTACTTTTTCTTTGGGAGCTATTTATTTCTTGCTCAAAAATAATTTATGCTTTTTGCCGTTGGCTTTTTTGTCTATGTATAGCTATCACAGTGCTAAAGTGTTTTTGCCTTTGATTTTATTAGCCTTAGCTATTTATATCAAAAAATTGAAAACATCCCTCAAAGAGGGATCGCCCTTTGGGCGAAAAAATACTTTGAGTTTTTTAATCTTAGGTATTTCGCTATTAATTTTGCTTTTTACCAAAACTGGCAGTGACCGTTTCTTAGATATCGGTTTACAGCATGGCGACACTCAATTGGTTTTAGATGAGCAAATTCGTTTAGCTACCCCTTATACTAATTCTTTTTTAATTCGCGTTTTTCACAATAAAATTGTTAATTATTCTTTGGCTTTACTTAATAAATACGGACAACATTTCACCTTGTCATTTTTATTTTTACAGGGCGGAGATCCACTACGTTACCAAGTACCTTTTCATGGGCTGTTGTATTTAGTGGAGTTGCCATTGTTGTTATGGGGAATTTTTATTGGTTTAAGAAACAAAAACTATCAACACCTAACTTATTTAATGCTGTTTTGGTTGCTGATTTCACCCTTAGCGACCATTTTAACAACTCAAGAAGTGATTAGTACTATTCGCAGTTTTATGATGTTGCCGCCGTTAGTTTTTTTAGTGAGTTTAGCCTTATCACACCTCTCCCTTTTAGTTCCCTCTCCTATTCACAGGAGAGGGATTAAGGGTAAGGTTTTTTTATTTTTTATTTGCGCTATTTACCTTTGGTGCTTTGCCTACTTCTTACATCAATATTTTGTTTTTGCTCCTCATTATCGCCCCTGGCATCGCAACTTTGCCGAAGAACAAATGGCAGAGAAAGTGTCAGCGCTACAAAATAACTACGATAAAATTTATATTTCTCGTCAATCTGGTCAACCCTATATTTATTTAGCTTTACGTAACTTAATTACTGTTTCAGAGTTACAAAGCTCTTATCCTTTGCGTTTGCAAGCAGATTTTTGTTTGGATAAATATTGTTTGGTGGCGGATCAATGTTTTATGGATCTGAGTATGAGCCAGACTCTCTTTGTCATCTCTGACTCCTGTAAAATAGGTAACGCTTATCAAGTTTTGGATAAAGCTACTTTTAAAGACGGGGCTCAAGGGTATCAACTGGTAATTCCTCGCGTCCATTAAATTTAGCTAAATTAAACACCTGAACTTGCGTATGCACTCCGGAAAAATCTTTAAATTCGGTGAGCGCTTTTCTTTCTTTATCAGTAAAAACATCATGATGCAAAGTGACATACAATACTTTGCCAGGAGTATTCACTAGCTGATCCCAGGTCTGACGGCCAAATTGGTATTTGAGTAATTGATAAGGATGGCGAAAGCCTAAATTGTCAGAGGCTGGCCGCAAAATATTTTTTTGGTAAACTAGTGGGTTTAATTTGCCATAAAAAGCCACGCCGATATGGGCATCGGGAAAATGATCGTCAATATAAATTAGATCAAAATTTGGCTCTTCTTTTTGCAAGTAAGAAAAAAGCGGTGCTGGTAAAGGATAAAAAGCGGCCGCGTCTTGGTGACTATAAACAAAATGATAATTTAATAAATATTGACCAGTATAAATACTAGTAGCAAATAAAACAAAAATTAAAAATTTATAATTTAGTTGTGCGAGCGCCAAGGCAATTAAAATAATTAAAAAGGGTAACATGGCACTAGCACGCACGATCTGTGGCTCTCCCACCAAAATAGTAGGCAGGGGTGCCAAAAAAAAGAATAGTAAAAATAATTTTTGGCGGGAGTTTTTATTTTGGAGTAAATAATAAAATCCTAAGCAGTAAAAAGGCAAAAGAATTAGTAAAAACTCGCCATTTTTAGCTGGATTTAAATATTTAAGTGTATCGCCTTCAATAAATAAAAACTGAGGTGACAAAATTTGGGCATAATTTTTTACTAGCAGCTGAGGGAAGAACAAATATTTGTTAAAAAATAATTGGCAAGGTCTGTTAAGAGCTGGTGAAGACAGAAAACAAAAATTTCTTTTTTCCATAATTTCCGCCCTTACTCCCTCATCTTTAAAAATAGAAATTTGCGAAAAACGAGCGGTGCCAGATTTAGCAAAGACTGATCCTAGCAAAGGCAACAAGAAAACGCAGAGTAACAAAATTAATTGGCTAATATTTTTTTTATTTTTAGTAAAAATAAAAGTAGCTACAAGCACCAACACTACAATTAGCCGATAAGCGACGTAGGTGTAAAAAGAAAGAGCGAAAAAGATAGCGGCGAGAATTTTTCGCCCAAAGGGCGATCTCTCTTTGAGGGATAATTTCAAATCTCTAAATAAAAACAGCAAGCCAGTAGTGAAAAAGAGCAGAGCCAAATTTGACTCGAAGGCCATCCGCGAAAGTTGTAGCGGCCAAGGATTAATGGCGGTGAGTAAAGCGGCTAAGAGAGCGGTTTTTTTAGTAAATTTTAATTCTAGAGCCAAAAAGTAAATCACCAATACTAATAAAGAGCCAGCTAAAATGGAGGGGATTTTTACTGACCAATTATTAAGGCCAAAAATTTTGACAAAAGGCACACTAGCGTAAATATAACCGGGTAATTTGTGGTCGCCAAAAGCCTCAAAGTCTAAGGGTAAAAATCGGCCCCATTCATCTTTGAGTGTTTGCCCAATAGAGAAAGCATTATAAGCGATACTCATTTCATCGTGAGTGAGCCGCTCCGGAGCCTGGGCGATCCTAAAGCTGCGCAAAAATAAAGCGAGAGCGAAAATTAAAATTAGTTTCTTATTCATATTTATTTATTTCCCAAATTGTTTGCCCAGATTTATTTTTTACTTCATCTAGGAAAATAAATCCAGGTAAATCAGTAGGGCTAGAAATAACCAGTGAATTTTTGACTGTAACTTCGCTGATGGAATTAACAAATTTAAAGTTAGCAAATTCTAAAAACTCTCCTTGGTCTTTTTTCACTAAACTATTGGCGGCTTGGACTAATTTAGGATCAATTTGCTGGTAAAACCAGTAATACATGGCTGGTCGGCCTTGTTCGCGAGTGAGATAAATAGTTTGCGTGGCAGGAAGATCTAGTTTTTTTAATTTACTAAATAACTCCTGATAGCCATATTGCCACTCCCCCGCCCACTCTATTGGGTAAATGCGGGTGTAAAAGCGCCAAAAAACTGATAGTTCGAGGGCGTAGACGAGTAAAATCGTAATTAAAATTGTTTTTTTGGAGCCCAGACTATTAATTCCCACCGCCACTAATATCATCCACACCGGCAAACTAGGCAAAATACGTAACGCATGTGGGCTGGCGGTACTAATGCTGGCGGGAATGAGGCTAACGAGAAGCCAAAAAAACAAAAATAGCCTCACCCCCTTAGCCCCTCTCCTGTTTTCAGGAGAGGGGGGACCCCGGTGTATGCCGGGGTGGGTGAGGCATACCACTCCCAACAACAAAAACACCAGCTCTATATGATAAAGTTGGCCAAAGTATTGGATCGAGTGACGAGGATTATTATCACCTGATAAAAATAAAAAATTAATATTAAAGTGTGATAAATAGTTTTTTATTATTTCTCTGCTAAACAAGACATAGCGATGATAGAAAATTTTCCCCAACAAATTTGGCTGGGCGGCTTGACTGGCATTACTTTCTTTGATAATGGCTAAATTGGAAAAAATACTGGTTTCAGCAAAACGTTGGGCAGTAGATTTGTTATTTAAATTTAATAAAATTGGGGAAATTAGCAGTAAAGCTAATCCAGCTCCCAAAACAACTTGTTTCTTATTTAATTTGGCCATAATCACCAATCCTAGACCTAATAATGGCGCAATTATTCTAGTGGCATGATAGCAATACATGGATAAAACCAATAATAAAATAGATAAAATATAAAATATTAATAATTTTTTTTGCTTAAAATAAAAAAAACTAATCACGCCCCACAATAGTAAAGCCGTAGCTAGATTTACTTCCCAAGCGGCGCGCGAAAACAAAATTGCCCAGGGAGAAATAGCCGTCACTAAAGCGGCCAATAAACTTAATTTTTTGTTTTGCCAAATAATTTGGCACAAAATATAAACGCCTAAAACTATAGTCATTCCAGCTATAGCACTAGGTAATCTGACTGCCCATAAGTTTAATCCCAAGATTTTGATCAAGGGCACAATGGCATAAAAATATAAACTTGGTTTCCAATCGCCAAAGCTCTCAAAAGCCACTAGTGGTAGCAAGTGGCCATGATGATCTTTTAGAGTTTGGCTGATAGAGTGAGCATCGTAACCTAGAGCTACTTCTTCCCAGTAAGGAGAAATTAAGGTAGTTAATTTAAAAAAACGCAAGTAAAAGGCTAGTAACAAAATTAAAATCAGTAGCCAGTATTTTGTTAATTTAGCGATCATAGCTATAAAAATACCACACGTCTTTGGCGTTGGGGTTGCTTAATAAATATTCCAGTTGATAAACGCCGCTTTTTATTTTTTCTAAAGTATCCCAATTAATTTCTTGTTCTTTCATCACAAATAAATTGTGGCCGCGCAGGTCTTCTCTTTTACTAAAATAGATATTTTCCAGTTGTTTGACATGTTTAAAACCTTCGTTGGTGAGCTCTTGATAATGGACATTTTGGGCGATGAGCTGAGGATCGTATTTCCAGTAAAACAAAAAATAAATATAAGGAGACCAAGTATTGCCGGGCATGATGACGTGGTCAAAATTATTTTTTTTGTCTTTGATGAGTTGGGTGAGAGTTTTAATTTGCCAATTCCAATTATTAAGGTCGCGCTGAGGAGCAACTACAAAGTAAGTGATTAAAAAGTTGAGAGTTGAGTAAAGCAAGATAATAGAAATTACCGATAAAACAACCTCACCCTTAATCCCTCTCCTGTGAATAGGAGAGGGAAATAAAAGGGAGAGGTGTGATAATCCGTATGCAGATAAAAAGCTAAGTGCTGGCAGGGCTGGCGAAAAGCGAATGCTGTGGGCAGAATCTAGGGTGATCAAAGGAGCAACACTGGCCGCTAGTAGCCAGTACAAAATTAATTTTTCATAAGTTTCTAGTTTTTTACTTCCTGCCTGCCGGCAGGCAGGTTTAATTTTAGCTAACAAGTAAATGGCGGTGCTGGAAAGAAAAATAAATTCAATTGGGTACATCTTGCCGGTGCCAGCAATGTCATGGCTACCATGAGCCCCGCCCTCAAAGAAAAAAAATCTAGCAGAAAATAAGTTGGCGATATTTCTTTGTACTTGATTCAAAAATTTTTCTGGGTAATTGCTGTAAAGAGCTGCTAATTTTTGTGACTGAAAATATGAACGTTCTTGATTGATTTGCGCCGAATAAGTTTTTTTAGCCAAGATAGAAAGACTGGCATATTTAGTTTGGTTAGCAGAGATAGAGGTGAATAATAAAATTAAAATAAAAAATATGGCTAGCAGGCTCAAGAAACGTTTTTTATAAAAAAATGATAGGGCGAAGAGCATGAGGGGGGTGAAAATTTGGTAGGAGTGATAGGTGAAAAGGGTTAATCCCCAGAAAAAAACAAAAAGCAGCCCCCAAAAATTGCTTTCACCAATCTTTCGGGGGCCCCCCTTCAGACTTTCGCCTACTATAAAACAAATTAGTCCGATTAGAAAGAAAAACATGGCCAGATTGGCTTCGTAGGCTAGGTGAGATAGATGAATACCCCAAGGGGAAATAGCGACTAATAAAGCTGATAGCAAGCTTAACTTTTTATTTTTACTCAGTGAAAGTGTGATTAACCCAGTAAGCAAAATAATCAGACTGCCGGCCAGGGCGCTAGGAAGCCTCACCACCCAGGGCTTGAGCCCAAAAACTTTAATAAAAGGGATCAGGGTGTAAACGTAGCCAGGCAATTTCCAATCGCCAAAGCTTTCAATATTGATAGGCCAAGGGACGCCGTGTTCTTCTCTACCCGTCTGTAAAAGAGCATAGGCGGTGTAGCCCAGGGAGGCTTCGTCTCGATTGAGCTCCACTGGCACTCTGCCCAATTGATAAAACCTTAAAACAGTACCTAGAAAAAAAATTAAAGCCAAAAAAAATATAAATTTTTTCACTATTTTATGATATCATGAAATGTGCTTAGTTTCTGCAAAAAACAAGCAAATTTTTGCTTGGTCGCTTTTTTTCTATTGGGCTTTTTTTTGTTTCATTATGGTAATTTTTTACTAGAGAGAGTTGATTTAGTAGCTTTAGAAAATTACTATTACGCGTCACAATGGTTTACTCCGGGGAGTAGAGTCATCATGTCTGACAATGAACTCTACCAGTGGGCTGGTTATCAAATTTTCAAAGGAGTGCCTTTGTTTAGTATCAACCCTGAAGTGCCGCCTTTAGGTAAATATTTTTATGGAGCGAGTATTTTTTTGACTGGTAATCCTTACTGGCCGTCGCTCTTTCTTTTTGTTTTAAGTGTTTTAGTGTTTTATTTTTGGGCTAAAATTTTTTTACAAAATCAAGCAAAGGCCAAATGGGCCACTTTATTTTTAGCATTCAGTCCTCTGTTTTATGGAGAGATAGCCCGTAGCATGCTAGATTTGCCGCAATTGTTTTTCTTTTTAGCTCACGTACTATTTTTACACCTCTCCCTTAATCCCTGCCTCGCCGGCAGGCAGGCCTCTCCTATTCTCAGGAGAGGGAAATTTAGAGTGGAGATGACTTTCGTTCTCTCTGCTTTGGCACTCGGCTACTTTGCAGCCTGCAAAATTGCTTTATATTTGCCCCTAATTTTATTGACAGATTTTTATTTTTTAGCTAAAAATAAAAAATATTGGCAAATCATATTTTTACCAATTTTGGTAATTTTGGCTTACGCATCAACTTATTTGGCTTTTTTCTTACAAGAAAAAAGCCTGATGTTATGGCTGGGTAATCAAAAGTGGATGTGGGAGTTTTATCGCATTTCTTTGGTTAAACCAATTTATGGAATGGCGGCGATAACTTTATTTACTGGTTTTTTCAAAGGTTGGTGGGCTGGTGGCTGGATTTTGGTGAAAGAATACAATTTACTGTGGCCGCTATCGTTATTAGCGGTCATTTGGGGTTTAATCAAGAAAAAAATTAAATTTAGCTATGAGGTTAGTTTGTTTTTGGGCTTACTGGCTGTAAATTTATTGATCCCCTTTTGGCCGCGCTATTTGCTATTACTTTTACCACTGGGGATTTTATTGCTGGTGAAAGTTTGGGGCGAGAAAAAGTATTTTAATTATGCCTTGATGTCCATGTTGTTACTGCAATTTTTTTATTTGCAGCTTTCTAGCTAGCAAAACCAAAAAATCTCGCCAAAGCGAGATATTATGGTGAGTTAGATTGTTCTACTCTAGTCTGCGACTAATACCAATTTTACAGATTATTATCGAAAAAGCAACAATCAGTTTTATTGTGGACCGGACGAGAATCGAACTCGTAACTCAAGTTTCGCAGACTAGAGAGGATACCAATCCCCGGCCCACTTACCTCGAGTTATAACGGAGAAAGATTACAAGAACATTGCACGGAAAGGGGTAAAATTATTTTTTTACAGCTTATCTTTATATTTTTCCAGCTCGCATTAGCTCTTTTTCTCTACCGTAGCGCTTAATGAATATTGTTCCAGATAGGTCTATTCCTTGTTCTACAAAAAAGAAAGCTACATCATATTCTAAATTACCGTTTTTAATCTTTCTAGATCTCATTTCTGCGCTTAAAAACGAATCAGTTGTGCATTGTACAACATGCAACCACTCTTCTATTGTACCTAAACAGTGTTCTCTTGCTAGCTAATTTACTCGATCTCTCTCGTAAATAATACTAGGATCATAAAGGTTTTTTGGGTTTTTATATAGATTTACATTTTCTAGACCAGCTGGGTCGGCAAGAGTGATAGATCTTACACCATCTTTATCTTTCCAATGAACTTTTTGATCATTGGCAAGCATAAATACAATTTTTTGAAAATCAGTTATATCATTGAGATTGATGTAAGTAGGTATTCTGAGACCAATTTCTGCATTGTCATAATCTTCTGAGCCAGTAATTGATTCTATTTGCCCGACGTTTATTTTTGCATGCTTTGCTAGCTCAATTATTCTTCCTGAAGTTAAACTGCTAATAACGGTTGCGTATTCTCCTCTTTTAAAACGATCAACTTCACCAAGCACAATTTTAAAAATTTCATCAACAATCTGTCGTTCTTTTTGTGATTCATGATCAGGACCATTCATCATAAATTTGTTTTTCTAATATTTAAATCGGCCTTTTCCAATACAAAAACTCAAACTTTTCCCACTGGGCTTCGGTTTTTTGTAGAGCCGCTGACTTTAATAAATAAAGCTCGGTCGCATTACCATCAGTCCGATAAAGCCGGAAATATTTTTGCGGAATAATTTTGAGCAAATCATTAGCGTAGCCAGAGCCATCGAACTCAAAAAAGATATATTCCGGCGGCCGCTCAGTCATCAACCGTTGCCACTCATTTTCCAGCTTGGGTATCTCATAGGCCCACTGCAAATGGAACAACTGTCGCCCGGCGATGGGAATTTTCCCAGCCATATTCATATAGCCGTGACCATTGGGGCCAGTGAGCAAAGTTTCACCCTCAGTTTTTAAAGTAGCAATCGCTGAGCCATAGCTCTGCCAAGTGCCGTATTGAATTTCATGCTCATTCATTTTATCTTTGCTATCTCGATACCACTCAGTACCTTGAGTAAATAAAATGCCAATTAGTAAGCAACCCAAAACCATTAATAATTTATGCCGCCCCCAATTTTTAAATAATAAAATGCTAGTTAAAGCCGCCAATCCCGCCCACAACGGATAAAGATGAAAACCAATATAAAAAGCCGCCGGCGCATCAGAAGTGCGGTTGTTAGCCAGTAAAACCAAAATCCACAGAGCTATTAAAATAAATATTTTTCTTAAACTAATTTTATTTTTCAGATAAAAGAAACTAGCGACTATGGCCAGTAAAGTCAGACAAGCCCAAATTTTACCTACTGGATTTTGCCACTCTGCTAAAGTCAATAAAGGATAAAAGAAAACTTGTAATTTTTGGCTGAGGGTCATGGAAATTTGCTGAGGAATATAGTATTTAGTCAGATGATAAATAGTTTCTTCATACCAGGCCGTGGGAGAAACAAAAACGAACATGATTAAGGTAGAAAGTAAAACCGAAAAAATTAAAATTAGCTTGCCATTTTTATTAGCCAATAAGAAATACCAGAGTGAAGCCAAGAAAATATAAGGCCAAAGTGGCATCAGATTAAAAATAAGTCCAAAAGAACTAAGGCCAAATAGTAAATAATCTAAATTAGCTGGCCAAAATTTACTTTTAAACTTCAACGGCAAAACTTTACTTGCTAACAGTAAAAAGTGAATTAGTAAAACCGGCGCCACCAGGCTTTCCGCCAATAAATAATAGCCAAAATAATAATAGCTAGCCACTTGTAGGAGGGCGGCCGAAAGTAGCCCGGCATACCGAAAACGATAAATGAGAAAAAGAGCAATTAAAACATTAAATAGCCACAAACTAGTTCTTAGTCTTTCGACTAAAATAAAAATAGTGTTGTAAGGAATGTATTTGGCTAGTAAAGCGCCGGCTAAAATAGGTAATGGTTGGTGATTACTAGATAGATCAGTATAGAGACCCCTTCCCCATTCACTCATCATCCAGCCTAAAGTTAAGTGCTCAGTTTCATCTTGAAAATACCAGGATTGGCTATGTTCTTTGACGGCTTTGAGGGTAAAAAGAGAGAAGATCAATAAAATTAAGAAGGGTAAGAAAAACAAGCACTTATTTTTCATAAAAATACACCGACGGTTGGTTAGCTTTCACAAAAATATAACTATTACTATCTTTTTGAAAAATAATAAGACCAGTTTGCTCATCATAGCCAGCAAATTCTAGCTGGCCGGAGGGTAGATTTAACTCAATGCTATTAAGCAGGGTGGGAATAAACTCACCGCCGCCACTTTTATATTCCAAAGTAAAATATTGATTACTGTGTTGGTAGCCGGCCAAACCACGCGTTTCATCAAAAACCACATTTTTAATGTCAAACAACTTTCCCTGCGGATCAGAATTATTAATCGCCGGAGTGCTTTTGCTGATATTCCCAGATTTTAAATCTACAGTTAAAAACTGACAATCTGGTTCACAACGATGATAAATTTTTTCCTGACCATTATTAATTTCTCGCTGATAACTATCTTTTCTAGCTAAAATAGCAGCAAAATCTAACTTCTCTCTTCTTACTTGAGAAATGGCTTGCGCTAAAACAGTGGGTTTTAAAAATTGTTTGAGGCTGATTTTATTGCCATTTTTATCAATAAACAGTTGCCAGAAAGATAAACAAGTAATACTGAAGAAGACCAAGAAAAAGCAAAAAACATGCAAAAATAAAATTTTATTTTTTGGAGTCACATTAAAGATTATAGACTATTTATTATTTTTTACGCTACAATAATATTGATGAAAAAATATCTGCCGATTTTACTTTTATGGCTAATTATTTTCTTAGGCGTATTTTTACGAGCCTACAAAATGGATCTCTACCCGACTAACGGCAACGACGATAGTATCTTTTACGCCTGGAGCGGAGTTTCTTTTTGGAAAAATCCACTTCAGCTCACTAGCCACTCGATCTTTGACGCTGATAACCAGGCTTTAGTCTGGCGCTCGCAATTTAAAGACTACTTGCCCGATCAGCGCTTTGGCATGAAAATCGTTCGTCCCTGGTTTGATCACCCACCTCTAGCTACTGTTTTTATTGGCTTACCCAGCTTATTTTTGGGCTACACTGGTGTCGAGCAAATCCCGAGTATTATTATTCGCCACCCAGTCATCGTGGCCAGTATTTTTACTTTGTTATTTACTTTTCTGTTAGCTCAAGAATTATTTGGTAAAAAAACGGCTTATTTAAGTTTAATTATTTTGGCTACGGTGCCTTATTTTGTCTTCGCTCATCGCCAGGCGTTTTTGGAAAATATTTTAGTTCCCTTTTTCTTGGCTAGCCTTTATTTCTTTTACAAAAAAAAGTACGGTTGGGCACTACTATTGGCGGCTCTTTTACCCTGGTTTAAAATTCCGGGCTTAGGAGTGATTTTAATGATGGGAGCATGGCTACTGAAAGAAAAACAGAGCAAACTGGGTTGGACTTATATGGCCACTGGCTTGCTTTCTTTTGTTTCTTATCTAATTTATGGCTTGGCTAGCAATAGCCATATTTTCTTACAAACCATTGGTCATCAAGGTGTGCGCGGAGCTTTTGTTTCTTCGCTGCGCGACATTATTTCAATGCCTCATTTCTATGATGGGATCAAAGATGGCTGGTATTTATTGGGTTATTTGGCTCTGTTTTCTTTACTTTTCTTAAATACTAAGAATAAGAAAATTCTTTTTTTTAATTGGTTCGCGGTGACTTGGCTGGTGGTACTGTTTTTATTATCCGGGCCCAATAATAATTCTCCTTGGTATTATTATCCACTTTTACCTCTCATGAGCATGGCTTTGGGCTATCGTCTGAAGATATTTATGGAAACTCGGTCATTAATTTATGCGGTGATTTTCTGGGTGTTGGGCCTCACAGGTTTGGATTTGCTGGGAATAAGCCTGAGCTCCAATATTTTGCGTTTGAGCACTATGATATTTTTCTTGCCACTGGGCTTGAATTTAATTTGGGGAAATATTTATCTAAAAAAACTTAGCCGATTTTGGGTGCTGATCTTTGTGTCGTTACTAATTTTACTTAACGTTTACACTAGCCTGAAATTTGTGAGTAAATACTGCACTCAGCATGAGTGCTATCCAGCGCAGAAAATAGTTATGTAGCTAGAGCTACGAAAAGAATGGCTAAAGTAATTTCATCCTTACTTCGTTCTGTTCTTTTTACTTCATATCCCATTGCTCGCATAATGCTTACCACTTCTTTTACATTTTTGCCATTTAATTTAGCCTGATCTTCTTCAGATAATCCTACAACCTCTGATACAATCTTATTTTTACAAATTATTTCTATTTCTGTCATATAAACCCATCCTAGGCGCTATTGGCGGCGATGTCAAATGCATGCGTCTTGCCTCACCCCTCGCGCTCATTACTTCGCTCGAGACCCTCTCCACTAGTGGAGAGGGTGTAAAATATCCAAAATGAATTTTTTTGATTGGTCGCCAAATACCTATAAAGCTAGAAATTTAAGAAAAAAATCAACCGTTACTGAAAAAATGCTTTGGGAAAAATTAAGAAACCGTCAATTGTGTAATGTGAAATTTAGAAGGCAGCAACCGATTAAAAATTTTGTAGCTGACTTTTGCGCAAAAGAAGAAATGCTAGTAATAGAAATTGATGGAAATCAGCACCGAAACAAAGAAAACAAAGAGTACGACCAAATGAGAACGGCTTGTTTGGAGGGATTAGGTTATGCAGAATTAAGATTTTGGAACAACGAGATTAAAAATAACTTAGGACAAGTTTTGTTAAAAATTCAGAAACATATAGCTTCCCTCGCCACTTAGTGGAGAGGGACCTCCGGTGGAAACACCGGAGAGGGTGAGGTGAGACGCAGTGTGGGTGAGGCAGAAAGGTGAGGCAAAACTTAGTACGCCTCCAGCGTACTAGTATCCCCGGTAGGCAGGCCTAGTTCTTTAGCTTTCAACAAGCGTCGCATGATCTTTCCGGACCTAGTTTTAGGCAACAAATCAATAAATTCAATTTCTCTCGGATAAGCATGAGCGGCCAGCGATTTTTTCACAAATTGTTGAATTTCTGCTTTCAGTTTTTCTGTACCCTTCACCCCTTCTCTTAATTTAACAAAAGCCTTAATGATTTCTCCATAAAGAGGATCTGGTTTGCCAATCACGCCTGCTTCTACCACATCTGGATGCTCAATCAAAGCTGACTCCACCTCAAACGGCCCCACTCTTTCGCCGGAAGTCTTAATCACATCATCAGCTCGGCCGACAAACCAGAAATAGCCATCGGTATCAACAAAAGCGCGGTCACCAGTAATATACCAGCCGTGAGCAAAGTAGGATTCATATTTTTTGCGGCGTCGCCAAATGCTGTGCATCATGGAAGGCCAGCCAGGCTTAATGACTAAATTGCCTTCTTGATTGACGTCCAAAATTTTGCCTTCGTCACTCATGATGGCGGCCGTAATACCAGGCAAAGGTTTGCCCATGGAGCCTAGCTTAATATCCATACTAAGGTGGTTGGCGATTAAGATGCCACCAGTTTCGGTTTGCCACCAATTATCGTGGAAAGGCAAACCGAAGGCCTTGAGGCCCCAGCGAATCGGCTCGGGGTTGAGCGGCTCACCCACGCTAGCTAAATAGCGCAAAGACGATAAGTTATATTGCCTGACTAGTGATAATTTGCTTTGGGCTAACAAGCGAATGGCCGTGGGGGCGGTATACCAGACAGTGACTTTATAATCTTGGATCAGCTGATACCAAGTGGCTGGTGAAAAACGACCTTCATAAACCAAGGTGCTAACACCATTACTTAAATTACCTAAGATGCCATAAGCAATACCGGTGACCCAACCGGGGTCGGCGGTGCACCAATAGACATCGTCAGCTCTAAGATCCAAAGCATAGGCGGCCGACATTTCTTGGTGGATAATACCACGGTGAGCATGGATGACCCCTTTGGGTTTACCAGTAGTGCCAGAAGTATACAAAATAAAAGCTGGGTCTTCCGGATCCATCATCCGGGCCTGATAATCATGGCTTTCTGGCTGTAGAGCGGTGGCAAAATCTAAAATTTTAGGATGACGATGATTGGTTTTGCCCACTACTAAAATTTTTTCTAAAGCTGGTAATTCGGGTAAGACTTTGAGCACTCTATCAAGTAGCGCGGCTTCCGTGACCAAGATTTTGGCCCCACTCTGGCCCAGCCGATCGGCTATCGCTTGAGGGCCAAAGGCGGCGAACATGCTACCGGCCACCGCACCTCTTTTTAAAGTCCCTAGGTAGCCATAATATAATTCTGGCACTCGCGATAAAAAGAAGAAGACACGATCACCTTGTTTGACCTTTAGACTGTGTAATAAGTTGGCGAATTGATTGCTCAAATCATTGAGTTCCTTAAAAGTGAATTTGAGTTTTTCACCTTCGTCACCTTGCCAATAGAGAGCGATTTTGTTTTTGAGCTCTGTTTCTACGTGGCGCTCTACGGCGTAGTAGGCGGCATTTAATTTTTTAGGAATTTTATCAGTTGATTGCTTGAGAGCGGGGTTAGTTGTTTTTTTCTGAGCGGCAGTCTTGTGATAAATGTCTACTTTCATAACTTTTACTATAGCATAAAAAAAGTCCCAAGCGGTTGCTTAGGACTTTGGTGATTCAGTGGGGTCTATTCGGCTGGTTCCTCTTCGCGCTTGCCGGGAATGTACCCGTAAACGCGATAGGGATAGCCATTGCCCCAATTAAAACCGGTCAGCAGATGTACCAGTCGCAGGCCAGGATCTTTCAACAGTGCCTGCAAGTAAGCCTCGAGCTTCGCAGGACTGCGTTCGGCGAATCCGCTTTCTTTGGCTTTCTCCCAAGCTGCCTCGTTTTCTTCGTGACCGTGCCATTGAAGCAGGCGATCGTCGTAAACGTAAGCTGCACCTTCAACAAAGTCACTTCCGTATTGGCGGATAGTGGTGAAACCAGGAGCCAAAAACACGGTTTGCGCGTGTAAGAAACGCGAGTCCGTGTAATGCGGGTTCAACATTCCATAGTCCAACGACTTTTCCTTATTACATTCAACGTACATCAGATTTGTACCTCCATAACTTAAAACGAGAGCCTGAATTTTAGCATTTTCACGTCCTATAGTCAATAACTAAAGGACTTGGAATTACAATTTGCTATAATTCACTTCATGACTAATTGGCAAAAAATCAAAGACCAAACTCAACTCTTAGATAAATTTTTAGTAAGAGAAAAAGTGATCGATGGGATCAGGGCTTTTTTCAAAGCCCAAAATTTTCATGAAGTAGAGACTCCCCTCATGGTCAAGTACCCTGGAACTGAGCCTTTTTTGGAAGTTTTTCAAACTGAATTAAAATTAGCTGATGGCAGAAATGAGTCAGCCTTTATGCTCACTAGTCCTGAGTTTGCCATGAAAAAATTAGTTGCAGCTGGGTTACCTAAGATTTTTCAAATCTGTAAGAGTTTTCGTAATGGCGAAGGCTTGTCGAGTAAACACAATCCAGAATTTACGATTTTAGAATGGTATCGGGCGGAGGCGGATTATGAAGAGGTGATGAGGGATTGTGAGAAATTATTGCAAGACCTCTCTCTAAATCTCTCCCCTAGTCAGGGGAAAGACTTTTTTTATCAAGGTAAAAAATATGACCTTCGAAGTCCTTGGCCCCACATCTCAGTCGCTGAGGCTTTCGCGCGCTGGGTGGGGGTGAATACTGACGAATTATTTGAACAAAATAAATTATTAGCCGTCGCTAAAAAACATGGTTTTAATGTGAGTGAGCAAAATACTTGGGAAGAATTATATAACCAACTATTTTTAAATTTAATTGAGCCGGAGATAGCTAAATTTAATACTCCGGTCATTATTTACGATTATCCAGCCGAGCAAGCCGCTTATTCGCGGCTCAAAAGAACTAACCCGCGTTTTGCGGAACGCTTTGAGTTTTATGTAGCTGGGATCGAGCTGGGTAACGCTTTCTCAGAGTTGGTAGACGCAGAAGCGCAGGAAAAAAAATTTAAAGAGGACTTAGCTTTGCGGAAAAAACTGGGCAAGACTGATTATGGCTTAGACCAAGATTATCTAGATGCTTTAAAGTCGGGTTTGCCTAAGACTGGCGGTATTGCCGTAGGGGTGGATAGACTAGTGATGTTGCTGGCCGATGCCGCCAGCATTGAAGAAGTGACTTTTTTCCCAGCTAGCGAAGTTTTTCCCTCTCCTGGCTAGGAGAGGGCTAGGGAGAGGTGTTCTAAAACTTGCTTCACATCTACTTTCTTCCCCAACGCCTTCATCGTTTGCCCTAAAAAGAAATTTAGTAATTGTGTTTGCCCACCCTGATATCTAGTCACTGCTTCAGCATTGCTTGCCAAAACTTGCGCGATCACTTTTTCCAATTCACTCGTATCAATTTGCTCGGTAGTATTTGCTTTTTGAAAATCATTCCAAGTGGCCAGCGCCGTTTTGCCTAACTTTATTTTTTTATTAGCTAGTAAATTAGCTAACTTAGGCGCCTGTTCTTTAGCTAAGGTCCATAGTTCATCCAGCAGTGCCGCTTTAGTTTTAGATTTAAACAAAACTTGAGCATATCTAGGCTCAATGCCAAATTTTTCTTGCCAGCGTTTAACAATCGCCGCTGGTAACTCTGGTAACTCTGAGCGCCAGGCTTCAATTTGCGCCTGAGTAAATCTAAAGGGTGGCAAATCTGGGTCGGGGAAATAGCGATAATCAGCCGCGTCTTCTTTGCTTCTTTGAGAAAAAGTTTTACCGGTATTAGGATTAAAACCTCTAGTCTCTTGGGCTGGTGTTTCTCCTGCCTCTAGAATTTCCTGTTGCCTCTTCATTTCGAAAGCAATCGCCTGCTCGACAAATCTAAAAGAATTAATATTTTTTACTTCCACCTTATAAGCTGGCAATTTGTTGGGGTTAGTAGTTAAAGAAATATTAGCTTCTAGCCTCATTCCTCCTTGATCCATGTCGCAATCAGCAATGTCTAAATATTTAATGATAGCACGTAAGTTTTTAGCATATTCTTTAGCCATTTCTCCTGACTTAATATCAGGCTCCGATACGATTTCGATCAAAGGGACACTGGAACGATTAAAATCAATCAAACTCACTTCTTGGCCATCTATTTTTTTGTGTAATAACTTACCCGTATCTTCCTCTAGGTGAATTCTAGTGATGCGCACTGGGCCAAAACTAGTATCGATTTTCCCCTCATAGCAAAAAGGCAAATCATACTGAGAGATCTGATAGCCTTTAGGTAGATCTGGGTAAAAATAATGTTTGCGATCGAATTTAGAAAATAAATTTATTTTACAGCCCAAAGCTAGGCCTAGCTTAATGGTCCATTCGATGGCTTTTTTATTAGCCACTGGTAGACCGCCAGGCATACCTAAACAAACCGGGCAGGTGTAAATATTAGGAGTGCTGGCGCTAAAAGGATCATTTTTGCACCCACAAAACATCTTAGATTTGGTTTTAAGCTCAGCGTGGATTTCCAGGCCGCAGACTAACTGGTAGTTATCAGATTTATTTAGCATGTTTTAAAATCGACGCTGGTTGTTGATGCCAAGTTGTTACTTGTTGATAGGCATAACCCAGCTGTAAGAGTTCGCCTTCATGAAATTTTTTACCAATTAACTGCAAACCAATTGGTAGTTTGTTTTTGCTAAAGCCAGCAGGAATAGCCAAACTAGGCACACCCACTATGTTAATAGTCACTGTATAAAGGTCAGCTAACATATTTTGCAGTGGGTTGTTGATTAGTTCTCCTAATTTGGTTGGCAAAATGGGAGCCACTGGAGCTAATAACACATCGCATTTCTTAAAAGCTGCTTCGTATTCCTGAATCAATAAAGTCCTAGCTTTCTGAGCATTTTTATATAATTTATCAGCGTAACCAGCTGAAAGAGCGTAGGTACCTAAAATAATTCTCCTGCAGTTTTCGTCTGAAAATAAAGATCGACCTTGCCCATAACGGACACTATCATAACGAGCTAAATTAGAGCTAGTTTCGCTAGCGGCGATTAAATAATAAATAGAGATAGCTTTTTTGGCAGTGGGAATACTTATAGGAATAATTTTAGCTCCTAATTTTTCCAGCTCCTGAGCTGCTTTTTCAATAGCCATTTTTATTTCTGGATCAATGCTAGTGGCTAGAAATTCTTCAGGCAAACCAATAATCTTGTTCTTAATGTCTTGACCTAAAAATTTTGAATATTGATCAACCTTTTGCTGGGAGCTAGAAGCATCCAGTTGGTCTTTCCCAGCAATTGCTTCTAAAATAAAACTCAAATCTTCCACCGATTTAGCCATGGGACCGATGGTATCAAGTGAGGAGGCATAAGCTATGGCACCATAGCGGCTAACACGTCCATAGGTAACTTTTAGTCCGGAAATGTTACAAAAACTGGCTGGATTACGAATTGAACCACCTGTGTCTTCACCGATTGCGAAACTAACCATGTGGCTGGCAATACTAGCCGCACTGCCGCCAGAGGATCCCCCAGCTACTCGGCTTAAATCCCAAGGATTTTTAACGGCACCATAATCTGAATTTTCATTAGATGCTCCATGACCCCAAGCATCCATGTTATTTTTACCGATTAAAATCGAATTAGCATCGATTAATTTTTGATAAACAGTGGCATTAAACTTCGGTGTAAAACCATGCAAAATTTTGCTAGCAGCTGTAGTTTGTAAATCACGAGTGATGTAAGCATCTTTAAGCGAAAATGGTATGCCGTGCAGTACAGACGAGTCTTTGTTTCTAGATTGATCAAGTCTTTCGGCGATTTTAAGTAATTCTTTTTTTTCTTTAACCTTAATGAAGCTATTAATTTGAGGGTTTAATTTTTCTATTCTAGATAATGATTCTAAAACCAAATCAACGCTAGAAATTTTTTTAGCTTGCAGTAATTCAGCTAGTTGTTTAATGCTCTTGTTTAATAACATCCTATTATTCTTCTTTATTTTCTAGGATTTTATCAACTACGAAATATCCCTGATAAGTGCGACTGGCATTAGCTAAAGCTTCTTTTTGAGAGAACATATTTTCTGTTTTAACTTCATCATCTCGAAAAATATTCTCTTCTTCAAGAACCCTGGCAGTTTCGGGGACAGATTCCAAATTAAGATTTTTCACCTCATCCATATAGGAAATAATCTCATCTAAATTATCTTGGTAAGTTTGTAGTTGTTTTTGAGTTGGATTTAAGGCGGCCAAGCGAGCAATTTTTTGGACCAAATCCTGAGAAATTTTTGCTGTTTTCACAAGGCTTAGTATACCACTATCTGGCAATCGACTGCAGGGCCTTAATTCTCTCTTGAATAGGTGGGTGAGTAGTAAAAAAATTGGCAAACCAGCCTACGGTATCATGATGGTTTTTCAGTGGGTTGCTGATATAAAGATGAGCGGTAGCTTTATTGGCGGCTTCCAGCGGCTCTTTGTCTTGGGAAATTTTTTCTAAAGCTTTGATCAAACCTTGAGGATTTTTGCTCATGGCCACTCCGGAAGAATCGGCTAAAAATTCACGACGGCGAGAAATGGCCAACTTAATCAAATTGGCAATCAGTGGTGACAGCAGGGCTAGGGTTAAACCAAGGGCAAACATGATGATTTTAATTTGTGAGCCAGTTTTGTCATCATTATCGCGGCGAGAGCGGCCCCAAAAAGTCATGCGCAACATCCAGTCAGACAGCAAAGCGATGAGCCCCACCAAAATAGTAACCACCGACATGAGCAAAATATCATAGTTTTTGATGTGAGCTAGCTCATGAGCAACTACAGCTTCAATTTCACTTCGCTCTAAACGAGACAGTAAGCCGGTGGTGACGCAAACTACGGCGTGTTTGGGATCTCGTCCGGTGGCAAAGGCGTTCATAGCACTGTCTTCGATCACATATAGTTTGGGCAAGGGCATTCGCTGGCTCAAGCATAAATTTTCGGTGACAGTATAAAAGTCAAAGTGTTCTTGGCGTTGGGCGGGTTTGGCTCCGGAAATGCTGAGAATAATTTTGTCTGAATAATAATAGGAAAACCAAGACATGAGGCCAGAAACAATGAGAGCTAAGCCCACCATGTCTAAGCCATAACCCAAACCTACCGTCATCACGTAACTGGCAGTAGTGATAAAGAAAATAAACAGAAAAATAATTAAAAAAGAGCGAGTTTTATTGGCGCTAACTAACTGGTAGTGAGTCATGACTACAAGCTAACCTCTGGATTTTTGGTTTCGGCTTCGGAAACGCTGAGGTGTTCGCCCAAATTGGGGGTCTCTAGGCCTTTTTCTTTGGTGAAAGAAAATAAATTAGCCACTAAGTTGGAAGGGAAAGTAACTAATTTAACATTGTGAGCTTGAGATAAATCAATCACACTACGCCTAGCGTACATGAGTTTATCAGCGGTATCGGTGAGCTCATCCATAAATTTGACCACGGTTTTATCGGCCTTAATTTCTGGGTTGTCTTCCACTGCTACTGATAGAGCAGGTACTAAATTTTGCACGGCGGTGATGGCTTGCTCTACATCTTGGCTTTTACCAGTTTCGTTGGCGGTGGCTACTTTTTTGCGGGCGTCGGTTAAGCTCTTAAAGATATCTTTTTCATGTTTTAAATAGCCTTTGACGGTTTTTTCCAAATTGGGAATTAAGGCCATTTGTCTTTTTAGTTGGTTACCGATTTCCTGGATGCTGGCGGCAATTTGGGTTTTCAGAGATTGTAGGGAGTTGTAGACGCTGACGGCGTAAATTAAGAAAGCGATGATGGCGGCGATGAGGATAAAGGAAATTGACATAATATCTTAATTGTAGCAAATTGTCCTCTAAAGTCCAACGGGTTTTGAAAAATATTTTATTTGATATAAAATATATCACAGTGATACATACCTGGAAAGTTGTCTATTATCAAGCTGCGCAAAATAAATCCCCTATTTATGATTTTATTGAAAACCTGAATGACAAAGCTCAAGCAAAAGTAGCTAATTCTTTAGATTTGCTGGAACAATATGGAATTAGACTAGGACTTCCGCATGTCAAGAAAATAAGTGGCACTCACTTATGGGAGCTAAGAATTTTGGGCAAAGATAATATTAGAATTTTTTATATAGCTCGTATCAACAAAGTCTTTTTATTACTACATGGATTTTTGAAAAAGAAACAAAAAACTAATAAAAGGGAAATAAAAGTTGCTTTAGAAAGATTTGAAGAGTATCAAAAAAGAGAGTGTTGAAAAATATAGCACAACTGTGATATTATTCTTTCATATGGATTGGCAAACACATAAAAAACAATTACTGAAAAAACCTTCTTTTAGAAAGGCCTTGGCAGAAAGCAAGCCAGAGTTACAAATTGCTAAAGCCATTATAGAAGCTAGAATTAAAAAGGGATTTTCTCAAAAAAAGTTGGCAGAGAAAATAAATACTAAACAATCTGTTATTTCTAGAGTAGAAAATGCCAAAACTATACCTTCGTTGGCCTTTTTACAAAGAATAGCTACAGCTCTAAATTCACCTTTTCGGTTGCAAATTAAACCCTAATTAGTTCACCAACCTTGCGGTCACCACTCCCCTTCTCAAGTAAGTACCTTCAGGCACGCAAGTGACTAATTTTAATTTTCTCTCATCATAATTTTGTGACAAAATGTACACATCCTCAGGCTTGACTTCGGTTTTAGCTTCTACCAAATATTTATACTCTACATTATCTTTTAATAGAATAATTTCGTCACCCTTTTGCAAAGTCATAATAGTGGAAAAGATGGAGTTGTAACGGCGAGGATTATTGGGACTGGGATTATAAAATTGCCGCAACACTGAATGGCCAAATAACACTGGTGCGCCCGGCCTACCCGGCTCTGCCGTGCCTGGATATTGAATAATACTCTCGTTTAAATTAATACCACCAATTTTAACCAAAGCCTGATCAATTTTTAATTTAGGAATCTTCAGCGAATATTCGTCTTTAGCTTGGGTGGGTAAAGTTTGCTTATTGTCAAACCAATTGGCTAAATTGCTGTAGTCAAGTTTATTGCTGACCACAATCGGTTGATTCTCGGCTTCGGCGGTGCTTTCCTCCCCTAAAATTTGCGAGCTAGGGTAATAGGCTATTAACGATGGAGCCACATCTAGTAAATTTTCTCTGGGAATGGGAGTAGTTAGATCAAAAACGCTTAATTGGGGCAAAGTAGTGAAATAATAATGAGAGATGGGAGCTAGAGCATTCCAGAGTAAAAAAACACCCACGCCAATAAAAGTAACAGGCAGAATGAAAGCTCCTGCTCTCACCAGGCGGGGCAATTGCCTCTGCCACTGCTGCTCTTTATTTTTGATGACTTTTTTTTCTACTTGCCGGCTCACTTGAGTGCGCAAGACCATTTTGTCCACCTTGCGGTCGATTTCCCGCAAATCAATGCCAGAAGTTAGTCCTTGGCGATAGAGTTGGATGAGTTTTTTTTTGTTCATGGACTAAGCTCGATCTTAATTCTGTCAGCAGGAGGAAGTTGGGGGCGAATCTTTTCCATGATTCTCGGGTTTAAAGTCAAGACAAAGCTTTTAATCTCGGCTAAAGAGGTCAGGAAATTTTTAGCTTGACTGAGATTTTGCCCAGTAATGCCTTGCTTGATTTTTTCCTCGTCTATTTGAGCGATGGCATTACTACTCAAATTGGCGGCAATGGTGATGGCGGCGCCACTGGCTATCCCGGCGCTGTCGGACAAAATTTCTGGGTCTGTTGCCGCCAATTGATAGCCTTCAGGCAAGCTATCACTAAGCACAAATTCGGCTAGCGGCTTCAAGTCTTCTTTCAAATAAGCCACGGCTGTGACTTCGGCAGTCAAATTTAATTCCATAGTTTTACTTTCGGCGCCTACTTTTTGGTCATATTCACTGCTGATAATTTTAATTTGTCCGGTGGGTAAGTATTGTTTGTCAGCTGAGGATTTTTCTTTAAATTCGGTAGCGGCTTTGCCCACCGCTTCTTCTTTGAGGGCGGCCAATAATTCATCTTGATCTGCTTGAGACACCACTCTAATTTCGCGGCTCGAGCCACCAGTTAAGCCATCTGCCACCAAAGCGGCGTAACTACTTTGATCAAAGTCAGCCACTTTTAATTCTTGACCTGTGGCTAAATTATATTGCGCGCCAATGTCTACGGCGCTGACCGGTGTTTCTTTCTTACCATATTCGATCCCATCGTGATTAGCGTTTTCGCTAGCGGAGGCGATAGTCACTTCTTCATCTAAAGTAAAAATTAAATTAGCTTGAGAAATTTTGGTTCCAGCGGCTAAAGTTTTTTCTCCACTAGTTTTATTTAACAGGGAAACTTTGCCTTTAGCCCGATCACCAATCAGCTTGACGCCAGTAGCATCAATAACTTTATTCACTGTCACTTGGGCACTAGTAGTTTCAGCCTTGAGAATTAATTTACTAAAATCAGATTCGCTGATGCTGGGACTTAAGGTGATTTTAATATCTTGGCTGAGCCTTCTACTTTGGGGAACGATGGTGATGGTGGCTTGACTGGCGAAGCTGATTAATAAAACGGCTAAAATTAAAAGGGAAATTAATCCTGAACTAAAACCTAATAGAGCCAAGCGATAATGTTTGCGCCACCATTTGGCCAAACGCCCTCTTTTGGCGGGAGCTTTCTTTTCTTCGGGCGTAATTTCTACTTCCTTAATTTTCTCTGCTGGTAACTGGCTTTTTATCGGTACTCCAAAACTAGTGCTCACACCGGACTGTTGAGCCACGGCTTTGCCGGCATGTTGGACGATGGCCGTAGCTAGGAAATCTGTATCCAAATTGTTAATCACAGCCTTACTTTGTACAGTTAAGGCTTGATTGATACTAACTAGCTCTTCTTCTTCAATAAAAACAGCCGCCAAAGTGATGTTGCTGGGTAACGTTGACTGGTGATTTTTTTGGAGACGGGCTAGTGCTTCTGTAAAATCAGCCCCGGTGTCATCAGAGCGAGCGACGCTTTCTATTTTTAAAATTTTTCCTTGTTGTATCAACAATAAATTAAGCTTATTAGCTTCGATCATAAGTAATAAGGTGTTTAGGGAGGGTTGTTTCTTTTTTAATTCTTCCACCACTGCTTCAGCCATGACCACGAAGCCAATGGCAGTTAAAGATAAATCTTTAACTAATTTTTTGATTAATTCTTTTTTTTCTGGCAAAATCCCGTCTTTATTGACCCAAGAATTTTCTAAAGCCAACACTACTTCATTTACTTTTTCTCCGGCGGCGCCTAATTCTGACAGGGCTTGGTCGGCTTTGATAATGAGTTGTTCATCACCGTGGTAAGGGAAAACTAAACTTTGTTTAATTAATTGGATTTTTTCCTCAATTTGCCACAAAAAAGCTTGGATGCTGTCGCTGGTGATAGCCAGAGAGAGGTAGGACTGATTTAGTTTAGTGTGAGCACGGAAAAACAAGTTAGGCAAATCCATGATTTCATTATAGCAATCACAGACAGGCAGGTAAACTCAAATCTAACCTCACCCTTGCCTTACCCCAAACATTTACCTCACCCCCTGCCTGCCGGCAGGCAGGCCAACCCCTCTCCCGTAACGCTTCGCTATTTCCCTCTCCTTAGATCAGGCTGAAAGCATGAGCGCACAGGAAAGGGAATAAGGGTGAGGTTAAAGAATTTTAATGATAAAATTGAGATCAGCTAGACAACCCAAAACTCAACTTAGTTCCAGATAAATCCGCCTCACCCCAGCCGCTACAGACTTTTCTTTACTAAGTTTAATCTGGCCAATTTCACTGGTGTTACTTACATGTGGACCGCCACAGAGTTCGCGAGAGATATAATTATCTTTTTCACCAATGCTATAAACACTGACTTGTTCCGGATATTTATGAGCAAAAAAACTCAAAATTTGTGAATTATTGAGTGCTTCTTCTTTGCTCATTAGGTCTTTATGCACCGGCAAAGCAGTGGTGATCCAGCCATTGATAGTTTCGGCCAGCTCTTTTTTTTCAGCTTCAGTTAAAGCTCTCTTGAAACT
>Ga0208958_1001346_pt1 | contig 24833 bp, 19 predicted proteins | sample RifOxyB1_FD_184032 | JGI IMG/M metagenome (GOLD analysis project Ga0208958, IMG submission 184032) | Soil microbial communities from Rifle, Colorado - Rifle Oxygen_injection B1 (SPAdes) | ecosystem: Environmental > Terrestrial > Deep subsurface > Rock core/Sediment | place: Rifle, Colorado...
GAATCAGAACAGCATCAGGATCTCCTTTAGCAGCGATCAGGCGGGTGTCGGGTTTCTCTGTTCCCTGGACGGCGCGCAGGCAGTTGCTTGCAGTTCGCCTTATGCGTATTCCGGCCTGGAGAGCGGCGGCCATGAGTTCCGGGTCACCGCGGTGAGTGCCGCGGGAATCGCCGATCCGCAAGGAGCTGCTCACGCCTGGGTCGTTGACATGATTCCTCCCGAGACCCCCATTTTGGACGCTGGATCATTGAAGTCGATCACGAATTCGACGAGCGCGACCTTTTCTTTCGGGGCCCCTGATGCGGTTTTCTACGCCTGTTCTTTGGATGGCGCACCCTTTGAGCGCTGCGAATCGCCCGTCGGATACGCCGGACTTCTCGAAGGTTCTCATCGGTTCTCGGTAGTGTCGATTGACGCCGCCGGAAATTCGGGATCAGTGCCGGCGAGCTTCTTGTGGAATATCGATCTCACGCCTCCCCTTTCGAGTATTGTGGAGGCGATTCCGGCTGCATCGATCACCTCAGAAACCACGATGCGCATCACCTTTTTGGCTGACGAGAGTGCATCATTCGAATGCTCTCTGGACAACGCCGCCTACGCGCCATGTGAGTCTCCCGTTGAAATGCTCAACCTCGCCGACGGAGCACATATGTTGAGCGTTCGTCCGACAGACGTGGCCGGGAATATTGGCCATCCCGCCAATTACGCCTGGTCCATCGATACGATCGCGCCCGAAGTCATTCTCGAGTCCGTGAGCCCTCCCGCCGGAATTACGAATGCGTCTTCCATCATCGTGAATTTTTCGGCAAACGAGAGAGCTTCGTTCGAGTGCAGCTTTGACGGTGCACCGGCAAGCGGGTGCGGTTCCCCCTTTGTGGCACCGGTTCTGAACGATGGCCGGCATATCCTGAGTATTGTCGCGAAGGACGCGTCCGGAAACTCCTCGATCCCGGTATTGCTGGAATGGGAGTTGGATTTCATTCATCCCACGATCGGTTTCGGAACGATCACCCCCTCGGCGGCGAGTTACATTAATTCTTCCGTCCTGAGTGCCGAGATCATCCAGTCTGAACCCGTTCTTCTCTCGTCCTTTTTGAACGGAATGGATCTCGCCCAGACCGCGTCTCCTGTTTTGCTGTCGAGCCTGGTCGAGGGCAGCTACACCCTCCTGGTAACCGGGACGGATCTGGCGGCGAACGTTGGCAACAGTATTACGCATCAATTTACGGTAGATCTGACGGCCCCGGCGATTGACCTGAGGGCCGACATCTCGGATTCGGTCACCCAGGTAACGACAAATCTGTTCACGTTCAGCGCGACGGAACCCGCTTCCTTTGAGTGTAATCTTGACCAGGCCGGCTTCTCAGCCTGCTCGAGCCCGATGGCGGTGGCGGGCTTTGGCGAGGGCGCGCATGCGCTCAAGGTTCGCGCCACGGATCTTGCCGGTAATGTCAGCCCGATCGCGGAGGTTACCTGGACGGTGGACGTGAGTCCTCCGGTTGTCACAATCGCTTCCGAACAGGTTGACCGCACGACCTTTAATTTTATCTTTTCCGCGAACGAGGCCGGAAGTTCCTTTGAGTGTTCGCTCGACGGCGCGGCCTTTTCGGCTTGCGAGAGCCCGAGGATACTGAGCGGACTTGCTCCTGGTGCGCACCTTTTCGGTGTTCGGGCGAAAGATGCCGCTGGCAATCTCGATCTCAAAGGCACGCAGACCCAGGTGACGGTGGATGCCCCGATCATCACTCGAATTACGAGTGTTTTCCCGGCTGCCACGCTGACAACGCAATCCACGATCGATCTTTCCTTCGAGACTAACGTCACGCCGGCCGTCTTTGTCTGCAGCCTCGATGGCGCGGCACCTCAGCCGTGTACCTCGCCCGTTCACTACGAAGGCTTGTCAGGCGGGAACCATCTGATTCTCATCAGGGCGATCGATCGCTTCGGTGAAATGGATGCGATCGGAGCAACTCATCAATGGAGCATCGATATCACCGCTCCGGTCACATCACTGACGCCCTCTCGCCCATTGAACACCGTGATCAGCTTCGCTTTCCAGGCAAATGAAATGACGAGTGCCTATCTTTGCTCTCTGGACGGCGTGGCCGTCTCGCAGTGCGGTTCCGGAATCAGCTTTACCGGACTGGCTGCCGGGACGCATACCTTTTCCGTCCAGGCGGTTGACCTGGCCGGCAACATCGATGGTATGGGCGCAAGTTATGTTTGGACAGTCAATCCTCCACTCGTCACTTCGATTACCGCGATGAGCCCTTCTTCGAGTTATACGAACCAGAGCAGCATCAGCTTCTCCTTCGCGGCAAATCTGAATCAGGTGACTTTCTTGTGTTCCCTGGACGGAGCAACTGCCGTGAGCTGCTCATCTCCGTTCAGCTACTCCGCTCTTGGCAACGGAGCGCATAGTTTCAGCGTTCGCTCGGTCGACAGTTATGGAACCCCCGACCCGGTGGGGGCCTCCTATGGCTGGACCGTTGATTGGCAGTCCCCGACGGTGATCTCGCTGTCGACCGGGACTACCAGCACGAGCGTCACGATCAGCTGGGTCACAGACGAGCCCGCCACGAGTAAGCTCAACTGGGGGGTGGGCTACGATACGAGCAGGGTTATTCCGGAAGACTCGTCTTACGTCACGAGCCATAGCATCAGGATCACCGGCCTGACTCCAAACACTCTTTACTCGTTCGTCCCCGGCGGGACGGACCGCGCCGGGAACGCTTATACCGGCGCCAGAAAGACTGTCCGCACGAATTTTTGATAGCCGTGAGAACGGTTTATAAAGCGGCTGGAATCAGGTACGCTATTCTGAATGAAATCCCTCGTCCGATTCGGATTGCTCTCTTTTGCTTTTATTGGATCACTTTGCCCGGTGGACGCGGCGCCAATTATTCTGTGGCACAACCAATCCGGGCAGCAGGCGCGGTTTTTTCAAAAGGTCGTCGGCGAGTTCAATGCCAGCGGCCGCTTTAAGGAAAAAATCCAGGCCGAAACAGGCCTGGAACTCGAATCCATTTTGATTCCACAGATCGACTCCTCGGTCCGTCCCGACATGCTTTTTATCCCTTCCGACATGATCGGCCTTTACCGCGAACTTTATCTCTCTGAAATTCCCTCGTCTTGGAAGCGGGCTCAGACCGGAATTCCGGATGATGTGTATCAGCTCCTCACGTTCGAGGGTAAAATCTACGGTATTCCGGTACTCGGGGGCAATCACCTCGTTTTGTTCTATAATAAGAGCCATGTTTCCGTTCCGGCGAAAACGTGGCAGGAGCTGCGCGATCAGGGACAAGCGTTACGGAGTAAAGGGATCAAGCTGATCGGTTGGCCATTTCTCGAACCGTATTACTTTCTTCCGTTTCTTCAGAGCTTAGCGCCATGGACTCCTGAACAGCTCAACACGAATGCCATGGAAAGCGCGCTCTCGGCCTACCACCAGCTCACGGTTTCTGGGTTGATCTCCGCGGAGTGCGGCCAGGACTGCAATACGAGCCGGTTCTATCGCGGAGAATTCGCATACGCCATCAGCGGCGACTGGGCGGTCGCGGACGCAAAACTGAAGCTGGGAAATCGCCTCGGAATCGCGGATCTCCCAAAATTCGGAGAACGCCCCCTCTTGTCAGGGCGCGGGCTTCAGTGCCTCGTGTTTTCGAATCCGAAAACATTTTCAAAACACCGGGCCCTCTTTCTCGAATTCGGCAGATTTCTTCAAAGCGAGGCGATTCAGTCCCGGTGGGCGAGCGAGGCTCTTAGGAAACCGCTCCATAAGGCCGTTGCCACAAACGCGGACGACGGGAGAGCGACACTGATTCCGAGTTCGAAGGCGACTTTTTATGCCTGGCTCGCGATGAAGCAGGGGCTGAGCGCCTTGCGGGGCAAAACCCCTGATTTCAAGGCAATCGCGCGGCAGATCCAGGACGTATTCGAGCAAATCGCCCGGACGGGTTTGCAGCAAAACGCGGGGAAAAGGTGATTCGCAGCTTTCGGGTGCTTCTCATTGTCATTCTTGTCGCCGTGGCCACGGTTCCGGTCCTCGCCCTGACTTACCCTTTTACCAGAGCGGTTTCCAAAACCGTCGAAACCGGAGCCCTTCGCGAAGTCTCATTGACCGCCGAAAGTTTGTCGCGAGACATGCGTTCCTACGTCACCATTCTGGTGACTCAGACCCTCGCGCTAAGTCGGGACAGCGACGTTCAGCGAGCGACCAGCAGTATTCTTTTCGCCGACAAAGCGAATTTTTTGATGAGTCGGTTCCTCGAGGACAATTCGCTGGTCTCTGCCCTGTTCCTTTTGAATGAACAGCTCAAGCTCAATACCGCGGTTCCGGCCGGCGCTGGTGCGCGGGTGGCCGGACTTGGGAAACTCCTGCGAGAATTCGAGGAAATCCCTGATCAGTCCGCGTTTTACCGGTTTCTTCGAAGTGACAGCGGAGCTTCCTTTTTTCTGGCGGTTCCGGTGAAAGGACCGTTAAAGCGACCCACGGGGATGATCATCGCGGAAATTCGGACAGAAGACCTCAAAAACGCCGTTCAGGCGAGAGTTCATTATCCGACGACAGGGCAGCTGATCGTTGACGAAAGCCAAGCAGCCGCGCCGACGCCAAAGTTCTTAACCGAACACTTCGTGTCATATAGCCCGTTTGCCATCGAGAGTTCAACACCGGGTCATGTCTTCGCGATGAAAGTTCTTGTGGCGGAACCGAAGTCTGCCCGGCTCGCGATCGTGCACGCAACGGTTCGAAAGATGCTTTTTGGCTCCCTTCTGCTCGTTTTCATTGTTGGTCTCGGCGGATACTTCCTTGCTAACCGCTTGAACCGGCCGTTTCGACGCTTGAACGAGCACATTCAAAAATATGAGTCCGGTGATTACAAGGCGCCGCCCCCGCCCTTCGACATGGACGAATTTCGGCTGATCGCGAACACGTTGCAGGCGATGGGGAGGAAGATCAACGCACACATTGAAGCGGCCGGGGAAACCGAACGCGTGAAGGGCCAGGTCGAGCGGACAAGGCTGGAAACCGAACTCAACTCGCTCCATCAGCAAATGCAGCCGCATTTTCTTTTCAACACGTTGAACAACATCAGTACTGTCGTTCAACTGGACCCCGAACGAGCTGTCGGACTGCTGACCCGGCTCTCGGAGCTCTATCGGCTGACTCTGGAAATGTCGAAAACCAACACGGTGCCGCTCTCCAAGGAGCTTCGGGTCGTTTCACACTATCTCGATTTGCAGCAAATGCGTTTTAGCGGGCGCTTGAGTTATTCGATTCCGCCGGAAGACGGTTTCGAGTCAGTGCAGATTCCTGGGCTTCTGATTCAAACCCTCGTGGAGAACGCCGTCAAACACGGCATCGCGAAGGCGCGTGAGGGCGGATCGATCAACGTAAAAATCGAGAAAATAGAAGACCTTTATCGTTGCGAGATATCGAATACCGGAGCCTCGTATGCGCCCGAGCTTAAGAAGGGCTTGGAATCGACTGGAACGGGTCTGGAGAATACGATCAAACGCCTCGGTTTACTGTATGGGGATCGGCATCGATTTAGGATTCGGAATGATGGGGGGGAAAGGACAGTGGTCGACTTCTTTTTTACGGGGGAACCGATATGACGCGCGTTCTTTTGGTCGATGATGAACCGCTGGCGCGGGCAAGGATCAGGAAGTATCTTGAAAAAGACGGACTGTACGAAATTCGAGAGGCCTCCGATGGCTTCGCGGCGCTCGAGCTGATCGCTGATTTTAAGCCTGAAATTGTATTCTTGGACATCGAGATGCCGGAGCTGAACGGGTTTGATGTTCTTCGGAACATTCCGAATCATGAGAACCTGAAGATAATCTTTCAGACTGCCTATGATCAGTTCGCCATTCAGGCATTCGAGGTCAATGCGTGCGATTATCTGCTGAAACCGTTTCGTGATGACCGGCTTCAAAAAAGCCTCGAGCGATCGCAGCAGTCCCCCCGGCCCACGAAGCTGAAAAAACTGGAAGACCATCTCGTCCGAGAGAGACGTTACTTGGACAAGTTCGTCGTCGATGTTGGGACAAAGACCAGGATCATTCCCGCCGAGGACGTCTTCTGTTTGTTGAGCGAGTCGCACGTCACCAAGCTTGTGCTTGAACAGGTGGATTATGCCTACAGTCAGTCTTTGACCTATCTCGAAAAACAGCTGGATCCGGCTGTTTTCCTCCGAATCCATCGTAACTGTATTGTTCGGTTGGATCGGATTGCCTCCTTCACAAACGGACAAAACGTCGAGGTTTCGATGAAAAACGGCGCTGTTTTGAAAGCTTCTCGGGAAGGTGGCCGCGCCCTGAAGGAAGCGTTTTCGAAGTGAAAAGCGGAGGTTGGCTGGGAGCGGCGCGCCAAAGGTGAAGAATTTCGTGAACCGGGCTAGAGGACTCGGACTATTTGGGTTAAAATTCAGGGGTGAAGACGGATTTGCGAGTCTTATTGCTTTTTCTTGGCGGCATCCTTGCGTCTCCGTCGTCTTACGCAAGTGAGACCGATCAGTACCACGATCGTGCTGTAGCGCTTCGCGATTCACGAGGCGTCATCAATGACCGCGTGAACAAAAGGATTCGAAAGGCGGTTGATGAGTGGCGCGGGGGCGTGGACTTCCTTGGGCTCGCAGAGGCAATTCGTAAATCCGTGGACGGTGCCGGTATTTGGGGAAGAATGACGTTTTGGAGCAAAACGAGCGGAGACGTCGATCGCGTCGATACGATCAGGCACAGCATTTATCGTTCATTGCCAGCGGTAAAGGGCGCCAGAGTTTTTTTGCTTTCCAGCCCGACCATTCGAGTGAATGGAACACGCTTTGGCACCGACAAATTCTCGCACATGTTCTCGCAGGGCTGGAATTACTTCGTCGACGCGCAAAAATATGGAATGGAAACCGCGCTGCGCAATGGGGTCGAAAGCGAGACCGGAGCTTTGGGTCTTTCGACGACCGGGGTTTTCAGCAACGCGGACCTGGTTGCCAATTTCGAAGGGTTTCAGTTTTATCGAAGCCTGTTTGAGGATGGAGTTATTCCCGCAAAATCCGCGCTCGTTAAATGGGACAACGCGGGAACGCCGATCGTGCAGCGCGATTTCGATATCGACGACCACGTCAATGCGTATTGGGATGAATCGATCAACACGAATTTCTATCCCGCCTCAACCGAGGCGCGAATTCTTGAAAACATTTTAAAACTCTGCCCCGAGTATTACGACCGTCCCGAGTTGTTCACCATCGACCCCGCCCTCGATGTAGAGCTTTCCGCGCGATACGCAGGTCTTGGTTTGAGACAGAACAGGACCAAACGTCTGCAAGACCTTTGCATGTGAGCCGAAAAGTTTCGCGCCAGATTTCCCGGCTTCTTCAATTAGGCCATTTCAGCTTGAATATGAGAGGCCAGTTTTTTCCGGTGACATACAAGACGCGCTGTTCGGGGTCATATGCTATCCCGTTCGCGACGGACTCCGGATCTTTTGAGACGCGGGCGAAGTCTCGATGAGAAAAGTAAGATCTCAAAGTTGAAAGATCGAGCACTCCGTCCACGCACCCCTTTTCTCCCATTTGGATGCGAAGGATCAGATCCGTCGGAAACACGTTTGCCAGTATCTTCCCGTTTACCTCCTCAAGTTCATTTAACCCGCGCACGGGATTTTCTCTCAGCCGCGCTTCCACCGAGCCCTCTTCCCTGAGATCAACCGGATCCAGAAAATACAGCTTCGCGGTCCCGTCACTGGCAATCCAGGCTCCTCGGCCGTGAGTCAGGCCCCAGCCCTCCCGTGGGTACGCGCGAATCGTCACCAGTTCCGGACTTGGCTCGTTACGCCAAAAAATGGCCTTACCCTCTTTCCAGGTAAGCTGGAGGAAGAAACCGTTCCAGAAGTCCAGGCCTTCCCCAAACCATTGCGAAGGGAGTCTTGCGATCTCCGTGACCCGGCCATCGGAGAGGTCGATTCGATTCAGGGCCGATGCGCCGTACCCGCCGGTGCTTTCAAACAGCAAGCCGTTACGATAAACGAGACCCTCCGTAAATCCGGGCGCGCTGCGCCGTATCGTCCTGATGACTTGCGCTTTCAGGGATTCGGGTTCGGGGCAGGATCCCTGAAAAGCCGCGGAAAACCGCGCGGGAGAGCCCGATTGCATGAGGACAAGAAGTAGCGCCGCCGGGAACATCCTGTGCCAGATCATCTGATCAGGGGGTTCAAACAGCGGGCCACCAGGGGAATCGGTTTTACCGCGTCAGCGGTCGTGTTACCGTTATGAGGTGAGCACGAACCAGCAGTCCGAAAAGGGCCGCATTGCCGAGAGTATGTGGATGTTCGCGGCAGCCGTTTTGGCGGCCGGCCCATTCGCATTGCCGCTGTTTTGGCGCAGCCCGCGGTTTTCACGAAGAACCAAGATTTGGGTAAGTGTCGCTGTTCTGGTGCTCACGGCCGCGCTGGTCTTTGTTTCGGGAGGGTTGCTCTCGGGCATGGTCGACACCTTCCAGGAAGCCAGGCGTATCCAGGAGTATCAGGGGCTTTACTCCAAGTAGAACCCGAACAAATAATTATACCTTCCGGATCATTTCCGCGCGCCTTTCTTGGCGACTCTCCGTATCAGTCTATGGGGCCACAATACCAGTGGCCAAATTGAACCGGAGTTTCAGAAGAAAGGAGTTCGTGATGAAATTTGGATTCCCAAAGGCAAGAAGGTTCTTCAAGGACTTCGCCGCGCAGTCGAAGGAAAAGGAAAACGATACACTGGCTATTATCGGCAGATTTCGACTGCGTTGCAACCTTTGCGGCAGGGCTTTTAAAGCGAATTCGCGCGTTTTCCGGTTCTGTAAACTCTGCAAAACGGAAGATGAGATTCTTCAATTCGCCGCGTGGCTTCAAACCTGAGAATCCAAAATAATGCGCGTAATCATTAACCGAAACAGGGGGGGGGCTGGCGTGAACGAGATTTTCTATGTCCTGAACGAAATTCTTTTCGAAGTTCTTGTCCGCATCCAAAGCGGAAGATAGTAAGATGCTCCTATGCATCTTGCTCCGTTGATTCGAGACCTCGCGGTTATTACCGCGATCGCTGGAATTGTCGCCCTCGTCTTTCAACGTATTCGGCAACCAGTAGTCCTAGGGTACCTGGTCGCGGGAATGATTGTCGGCCCGCACACCTTGCCCTTTCCTCTCGTCACGGATATGCCCAATGTGAAGACGCTCGCGGAACTCGGCGTCATTTTCCTGATGTTCACGTTGGGACTGGAATTCAGTTTCCGAAAATTGGCGCGAATCAGCACTTCCGCGGGAGTTGCCGCCAGCATTGAAGTGCCATTCATGTTCTTTCTCGGTTATGGGGCCGGTCACTTCCTTGGGTGGTCGAGGATGGACAGCATTTTTCTGGGTTCCATGATTTCCATTTCGTCGACTACCATCATCGTCAAGGCGCTTGATGAGCTCGGGTTAAAGGCCAGGCGGTTTTCAGAACTCATCTTCGGAATACTCATCGTGGAAGATCTGCTGGCCGTGATGATTCTTGTCGCGGTTACGGCGGTCGTTTCGGGCGGAAGTCTTTCGGCCCTCGCGATCGCGGAATCCGCCGGTCGGCTCGCTTTGGTCGTTGGGACCTGGTTTATCGCCGGTTACTTCGTAGTGCCGCGATTTATCCAGTATGTCGCGCGCTTTAAATCGCAGGAGATCCTGGTCCTCGCTGCGACCGGCCTATGCTTATGCCTTGCGGTTTTCGCGGCCAATTTTCACTATTCAGTCGCTTTGGGCGCGTTCATCATGGGTTCGATTTTGTCTGAAAGCACCGAATCCAGACGGATCGAGGAGCTCGTTTCCCCGCTTCGGGACCTGTTTGCCGCGATTTTTTTTGTTTCGGTCGGGATGCTTATGGATCCGGCGGCGCTTTGGAGCAATATCGGAGCGGTCCTTCTGATCACGTGCCTCACGATTCTGGGGAAAGTGACTGCCGTTACTTTCGGCGTTTTGATGAGCGGACAGCGGCTCCAGACGTCAATTCTCGTGGGCTTCGGACTCGCCCAGATTGGCGAATTTTCCTTCATCATTGCGACCCTCGGACTGTCACTCGGGGTTATGAGCGACTTTCTCTACCCCGTCATCGTTGCCGTCGCCCTGATCACGACATTTGCCGCGCCGTACCTGATCAAGTACTCGTACCATTTTGCGCAATACCTCGAGATGCACCTTCCCGTGAGTGTAAAGGATGCCGTCGAGGCTTACGCTATTTGGCGGGAAAAAGAAGCCGCCAAAACCACCAGAGGCGAGTTTAGCCAGAAGTTCCTGAAGTGGGCGTTGAACGGGTTCGTCGTGACGGCGATTAACGTCATCATCGCCGCGTACGGCATGCCTCTTCTGGAAAGAGTCATTGCCACTCCGCAATGGCGATATGCTCTAGGCTGGGCTTTGGGACTGATCCTTTCGTCCCCCTTTATTTGGGAGATGTTCGCGCTATTCCGCCCCGAGAAGTCCAAGCGACGACGAACGCTTGCCGGGCAGAGCCCGGCATCCGTCATGATGCAGGTTGGAACCATCAGTTGGATCGGATTGTTGAGTTTGGAGTTTTTTCCGGGACGCTATGTGGCCCTCGTGACGATCACGCTTGCCGGTCTTTTCTTCGTCCGCTTGTATCGCGAAATGGAAGCCTCGTATCGTTGGTTCGAAGAGGGCTTTCTTGCGACTTTCAAGGAACAGAAAAAAACACGACGCCCGGCCGACATTTATCGCGAGCTGGCCCCCTGGGAGGGGCATTTGCTTCGTGTCAAAATACATCCGGATTCGGAGGTCTCTGGAAAACGATTGCGCGATTCTGAGCTTCGAAAGAAGTATGGCGTCAACGTGGTCGCCATTCAGCGCGGCTCGCGGACTATCGTGGCGCCCAACCCCGATCATCAGCTTTTTCCAAAAGACGAGTTGCTCGTTCTCGGAACCGACGAACAGGTCGATAAGATTAGGCCGCTCGTCGAATCCCCCTTTCGCGCGACCGGTGATTCGGCAATTGAACGGTACGAACTTAGGAGAATTTACGTTGGACCTTCCTCACTCCTTCTGGGGCGAAGCATTCGACAGTCGCGTATTCGCGAGGATTACTCCGCGATGGTTGTTGGCATCGAGCGTCAGGGCAACAGAATCTTGAATCCGGAGAGCGATGTCGTGATCAAAGGCGACGATACACTTTTGCTTGTCGGTGAATCCAGCCGTCTGGACGAACTCGTGAAACAGCCGCCGGCTTAGAAATATTGATCGACCAAGGGAATGATCACCTTATCCAGGAATTTGACTTTGAGTTCTTCCGAAACAAGAGTCGAACCAGGCAGATAAACATCTTCAAAAACCTGCTCGAATCGTGATGCGACACTCTTGTCCATGATCAACAGGCCGTTCTCGATATCGTGCAGAAAGCTTCTCATGTTGAGATTGGTTCCGCTGATAAAGAGCAGCTCGCCGTCGACGAGAATGGCTTTGCTGTGAAGGATCATGTGCGAATCTTTCGATACATACACGGAAAAATACTTCGAAAACCGGTTCACCGATTGAGTGTTGACCCCCATGGTGATGGGGGGTGAATTATCCTTGATGAGATCAAGTTCAGTGATGAATTGAATCGAAACGCCTCGGTTGACGGCGTCATGAAAGGCGGCCGCGATCTTTTTCGTGGGTCGAAAATACGGACTTACCATTTTCAGTGATTTCGTGGCGCTCCTGATGAGATCGGCAACGAGATCTTCGAGTTGTCCGCCATCGGCGAAAGGAACGGAAATGAGATGCCGCACTCGCGTCCCCTCGTTATCAGGCCGGTCAAGACTTGGAAGCGCTGAGGGAATATGCGCGGTTGTCGGGCGCATGCGCATTGTTTGGTTGTCCCGATTCCAGAAGCTCAGGTATTGCGCGGTGACTTCGCGGGCGACATGATCGCCGCGGATTAGGACTTCGAGGTCGGAGAAGAAGCTGAAGGGCGAGAGCAGCGTTCCATATTGCTCCATTTGGGGATGCGCGGAGTAATCGGGGGGCGAGTGAAAAAGAAAGGTGTCCTTCACGTTCCGGCCGCCAATGACGAGAAAGCTTTCCTTCGGGTTTGCCGTTGAGATCCCGGCGAGAATTTTCGCGTGAATGACCCGTTGGAGCCGATTGATGCTCCAGCGGGATTTCTTGGAATCGTCGCGATAGAGCTGGACTCTGATGTTCGGGCTGTGGCGCTCCATTTTCCTGATCAGGGCCATGTCTTTCGAAAAGAGCGAAGTGGAAGCGCCCGGGACGATCACGCGCACTATCGTTCCCCGTTCGGCGTGCCATTGCAGAATACGGGACAGGATCGTGCCATAAAAATCGACCTTGAATTCCATCGTGCTGAGCACGATCGAGTCAAACTTTGGCGCCTTCGAAAAATCGATCGGCGCGTTCATGTCCCGTTTCGCGATCATTTCCGGCGAGAGCTTGCTGCCGATCAGCGCATGGACCTTCGTGTTCAGGGATTCTATGGGGTCGGCGAGGAGTTCCGCCGAGTCAGCGTCAAGGTCACAGGTCATAGAGGGATAATGGGCTTGCAAGTAGTACTGGTACGCCGTCCAACCGGGAGAGCCGGGTTGGTTTGATGGGTCGTAGAGGCAGGCCTCGCGGACGGAGCCGGCGAGCTTTTGTTCGGAAAAGAAACTCGTTGAAACAATTCGGATGCCCGCATTGAAATCCCGCTGTCCAGGTTTTTTGAAGAGAAGCGTGCAGCGGTTCACGCCGGACGGGATGTTCAATGAGATCTTTTGCATCGTTGAGTTATGGACAGGAAGATTGAATTTTCCTTCCTTCGTGTTCTTCAGGTCAAAAAAGATCCGTCGCTGAATAGTGACCGGATGATCGCAACGGAGATGCACGTCTAGAGCGAATGCCTCAGGATGAGCCGATTGCGATGGTGAGTTCGCGGCCAAGTGATTTTGGAGCGGGATTACCACCGCATATTTTCCCGTGTCGACCGGGAAGTCGATGGACGGCTCGCCCGACACGAGCGGCAAAGAAGAGAGATCGTCGATTCGAAGTATCTGCCGCGCTTCGGCCGGAAAGCTAGCCTGTTCATTCAGCTCTATCTGGGTGACCGGAATGGAGCGGGACGTGATTCCGGCGGCAGCAAGATTCTTTATTTCTACGCGAGCGGTCTCGCCATCCTTACCGCTCCGGTATTGTCGCTGGAGTTCCGACTGAACCAGTGGCGCGATTGTCTGGATTGCCTCGATCGAGTCGCTGCTCGGACGGCGTTGCGGGCCGGAGCACGAGGCGACCAACAAGGACATTGAAACAAGCGTTCCCAAGAGACAACTCTGCAGAAAAATTGTGAGGAAGTTCATGATCTCTTTTCGTTATTTTGGCCTAAACTCTTAAAAAAAAAGCGGACCAGACGCGAACTGGCCGAAATGCAGATTCTCGTGATTTTGCGAAGGGTTATCGACAAGAGGGATCTCCGGCGGGTTAATGGCGCGGCGCACAACCCCCCGCTCGCTACGGCATGCCTGTTGCTCGCTCGTTTTTGAGGTGACGACATGAGGGCTTGGTCGACTCTGCTTGCGCTCTCTCTGGCACTGCTTTGGATCGTCGGATTGGCTGATGCTTCAGCTGCAGGGTGGCTGTCATGGATGAATCTTCTCGCGTCGATCGCGGCTTTCATTGTTTCGGGGCTGGTTCGACCCGGAGCGCGGCGTGAGCTTCGATCGGTTGCGCCGCTGATCATGTCATTCCTCCTCTTTGGGTTATGGGCGCTTGGGTCTGCGACAAACGGATTGCCTTGGCAGAACTGGTGGGATTTCTTTCTGGGGTGCTGTTTCCTGATTGCCGCCGCTTATGGGTATACGGGACGGGGCGCTATTTCGTCATCGCGGGCATCAACGCGGAAGCCGTACGTCAGCAGAAACCGGCGATACAAGGAAAGCGCCTGAGTATTGGGCCGATTTAAATCTTAAATTCCGGGCAATGCAGCTCCACGAAGCGCACCAACCAGGAGGCCGCGGGTGAACGGTTCACGGTTTCGAGGTTTCCGTTACTGAACAGGTCCACGTACTCGGTCATCCCCGGCGATTTGCGAATGGCAAAGTATGAGAGCGAGTCGAAGCCGGGTTTTCCGGGATGGGTTTCGATGGGACCTTGCTTGGCGCGCGAAATGATTTGATCAAGCTCCTCGACATTGGTGATTCGGAGCGGCCGGAATTCCTGAGAAACGACATTGCCTGCCCGGCGCAGGATCTCGATCCCGTGCGCGACGTCGTTTACGACAATGTTGCATTGAATGTAGAGGGAATTGGGGGCGCCGGCTTCACCTTCAATCAATGTTTTGGAAAGCCTGAGATCGTACGCGTGAGCAGAGGCGCCGGCTGAAAAAAGAACCGCTCCCAAGAAAACCACGAAAAGTTTATTCATATGAACCCTCATTATACGGGAGGCTTATCACAGACAGCTGCGGAGGAGAAGTCGGGCGTAAGCAGCGGTAGTTTTTGGGCTTTATGGTGGAAATCCAATCGCCAATTTAACTGCCTGATATTCCGGATGAACCGAGCCGTCTCTACAGCGGATCGTGAGTGCCGGCTCATCCCAGGTCCTGTCCCGGAACACGGGCGGCAGGTGATCGGCGCGGCTCATTGCGAAAACAGAAAGGAGCGGTGGTTCACCTTCCCTGAAAATGATCGGACGCCTGCGAATGATGCTCAGACCGCTTTCGTGTGCGGTTCTTTCCACGCGGCGGCCCTGTTCTTCGGGCGTAATCGGAAAAACGCAGGCGAATAATCCACCCCAGTTCAGATGAGCGGAGGCGACACGGCAGTAATCGGAGATATCCCCCCTCACCTCAAAACGGCAGGCTACTTTTTGTGGATGATCGCTTTCGATTCCGGAGCCGAGCGGAAAATATGGGGGACTTCCGAGAATAAGATCGAACCTTTCGTCGTCGGCAAGGATCTTGGAATCGCGAAAATCACCCCGTCTGATCTCGTACCGGCTCAGAAGGCCGTTGTACTGCGCGGATTTTCGCGCGAGCTGAACACTCTGTTCCTGGGCTTCGACGGTCACAAAGCTCGATCCAGGCAGACGCCAGGCGGCGATCATTCCGACCGATCCGACGCCGCTTCCCAGGTCGAGCACTTTGGCCGGGCATGGGGCCCAGGAGGTCCCGTACCACGCGACCAAAAGATCGTCGGTAGAAAATCGATGGCCGTTTTCGAGCTGGAATAAACGAAAATGACCGCTGATGGAATCGAGACTTTCGCCTTCGAGGGTCGCGAGATCGCCTGGGACTTCGGGACCGGGCTTCGCCCAACCTTTGAAAAAACGATTTTCATTCATATGCCAGCCCCGTTCTCATCAAGGCTTGAGATACCATTGCGTCAGCGTTGACGCACAACACCAAACGTCTGACGGCCACAATCTGCCGAACTGCCAAAAAAAAGTTCCAATAATTCTCTGCGCTTTCATCCCGGACGTGTTTGCGCTAATCTTCGGTCATTCGTCAAATTTCACAAGGAGAATAGCAGCATGGCCAAGCCAGTCGTTGTGTCCAAATTCCAACTGAAGGGTCGCGAGATCCTGTCCTCATACGCCGCCTTTACCCTCGAAGGCGAAATGACCGCCTGGGTTGAGCGCGGTAAAGAAAAGTTCTGGATAACGGAACGGAACGGCGTTGCCAAGGGCACCTCTGATGGCGAAAACGAAGCCATTTACATCGAAAACGGGAAAGCGATCGCGAACCTCGAGAAGAAGATCGCGCCACTTCTGCCGAAGAAAGTCGTTATTAAATCTCCGCAGGATATTTTCGACGCGGTTGCGGCGTTTGATCTCAAGCTGATTCAAAAAGCTGGAGTGAACAAGAAGGATTGGGGCGGCAATGCGTGTCTCGCGGCCTCAACAGTTTTGTTCCAGCTCCTGATGAACGCCGCCGGATACAAAGCCTGGCAAATGAAGGCCAATAAGAAGTCGAAAACCTTCTTCTTCCCGAATATCGGCTTCAACATGGTTTGCGGAGGCGAGCATGTTCCCGGCACGAAGCAGGACATTCAGGAAATGTTCTTCTTCACGATGAAAGACAAGTCGATCAAAGCCGTCTTCGAAACCGGAACGAAATTTTTCAAGCAGTTCGAAAAAAACCTCGTACGTGACGGCAAACCCACCGGCACCGCCAAAGAGCGCGGATTTGTGTTCCCGGTCGCGGACAATTACGAAGGTCTGACTCGGATCAAGGAATGCGCGAACCAGCTCGGTCTCAAGCCGAGTGAGTACGCCATCGGCACGGACAACGCGTTCAGCGAAATCCAGAAGACCGAGCAGCTTCGGGCCGAGGGCAAATACGATATGCGGTTTTCCGGTCAGGGGATCAAAACGCGCGAAGAGTTGATCGCTTTCAACTATTCCATTGTTGAGCAAGCCCCTAATTTCGTCACCATGGAAGATCCGGGCAGCGAAACGGACGTCGAAGCTCATCGCATGATGACGGGCAAATACGGCGATCGCATTCAGGTCGTGATCGATGACGCCGCGGTTACCCAGATGCGTTTCATCATCCCCTATCTGGCCAGCACGGATCGTTCTATGCGCGCCGGCAACTCCGTCCTGATCAAGCTGAATCAGGCCGGGACCTTCACCGAAACCTGTCTCGCGACCGAGATCGTTCTCGGTTTGGCGAATCCGAAGCAGGTCGAGAGCTTCCTCAAGGCCCGCGGTGACTATCAGCGCGTCATGGCTGAGCTCGAGAAGGTCGGCGTCAAGTCGCTCGATGAAGCCCTGAATAACATTAAAAAAGGAGGCTTTACGGCCTTCTTCTCACATCGCTCGACGGAAGGATCGTCCGAGTTCCTGCCGGTCATGCCCCTGATCTACGGAGCGGTTTCCCGCAAGATATGGTTCAAAGCGGGCGCGCCGAATGGTGAGCGCAATCTGCAGAACTACAACCCCCTGATCCGAGCCGAAGAGGAAATGAAAGCGCGGAAAGTGAAATCAGCGGTCGCCGGGTTTGAAGGATTGCCGAACGAGGTGAAACTCCCGCCTTTGGCGTGATATCACGAATATAATAATCTGGCATTTGGCACGGCCCGCAACGGTAACGCCCGTTCGCGGGCCGTGTTTTTTTACGCGTTCTTTCAATCATTGATGTATTCCGCCCAGTGGAGGTATGACTGAATCATGCTAGCTAAACGAGTCCATCAGCTGGAAAGTTCCGGAATCCGAAGGTTGTTTGAACTTGGCCTCAAGATGAAGAACCCCATCGATCTTTCGCTCGGCCAGCCGGATTTCGATGTGCCGGCGCCGGTCAAGAAGGCCGCCACCGAGGCGATCGAAAAAGGCATGAACCGCTACACGCCGACCGCGGGTCTTCCGGAATTGCGAAAGGCCCTTTCGCTTCAGCTCCGAAAGGAAAACGTACACACCCACGAGAACGTGATGATGATTTCGGGAGGTTCCGGCGGGCTCAACCTTGCCCTGTTCGCGCTCGCTGATGAGACCTCCGATGTCTATCTCCTGGATCCCTGTTTTCTTACCTATCCACAGCTCATCAAGCTCGTGAACGCCGAGGCGGTTTATGTTTCGACCTATCCTACTTTTCGCCTCAGTCCCGAGGGCCTCGCGGAAGCCGTGAAGAAGCGTGAGGCGGAACTCGCGGCCAGAGGTGTTCCGGCGCGACGCAAGATCCTCATATTTAATTCGCCGGGGAATCCCACCGGTGTCGCTTATACGGCCGCCGAGACGGAGGCTCTGGCCAGAAAAGCCCGCGAACTCCAATTCCAGGTCATCAGCGACGAGGTTTACGACACCTTTACCTACGATCAGCCGCACGTGAGCTGGGGAAAGTTCGACGATCAGGCTATCGTGATCCGCGCCTTCAGCAAAACCGGCGGGATGCCCGGATGGCGCATTGGCTACGCGACGGCTCCGACCGCTATTTTCAATGAGATGCTCAAGCTTCAGCAGTTTACGTTCATCTGCATCAACACACCGGCCCAATGGGCCTGTCTGAAGCTTCTCGAATTGGATCTTTCGTCGATTATGGATGAGTACCGCGCCAGACGTGACCTCATCTGTTCGCTATTCGATCGACACGGCTTTCAATATCAAAAACCCGGGGGCAGTTTTTACGTATTTCCATCTTTCCCCGTCAAGGATGTACCCCGATTCATGAAGCGTTGTATTGAACGGGAGATTCTGATCGTTCCTGGGGAGCTGTTTTCGATGCAGAATACGAATTTCAGGGTCTCTTTTTCGGTTAAGCCGGAAGTGCTCGAACGCGGCGTGAAGCTTTTGTCCGATATCGCGGCGGAGTGCTGACGCGCTGGTTTTCCGTTCAGTCGGCCTGGCCATGTACGCTTGACATCGCCTCTTTTGCGTGAAACTTTTGAAAAACGGCGATCGGCCAAATGCTGATCGCACTGGCTCGGGGGGGCAAGTCAATGACGTCTAGGTCTATTCGTCTTTTACTGATCGGAATTGTTTTATCCACAAGCGTGGGTCTTCAAAACGCGCACGCCTTGCCGCTTCCTCCTCCTGGCCAGGAGCCGGATCTGTCGATCGAGGCCTCATTTGCGCCGGACGTCGCGGTCGATTTCACCGCGATCGTCGCACTGAATAACTGTTCAGGATCTCTTGTTAGGTTAACGACCTCGCTCGGGACTGACGAGGCGATGGTGCTGACGAACGGTCATTGTCTCGAGGGCGGCTTCGTCAGTCCCGGACAGGCCGTGGTGAACAAACCGTCGAATCGCGTTTTTAAATTGTTGAGCAGTGACGGAAAAAAAGTTCTTGGAACTCTGCAGGCACGCCGCATTCTTTACGGAACGATGACGAACACGGATATGGCGCTCTATGGTCTTACCGAGAGCTATGATGCGATCGAGAAAACGTATTCGGTCCGACCGCTGACCATCGCGCGGAACCATTCCGCGAGCGACCGCCGCATCGCGATCGCCTCGGGGTATTGGAAGAGAATCTATTCCTGCAGCATTGACACTTTTATCAACGAGCTTCGGGAAGCGAATTGGATCTGGAAAGACTCGATTCGTTATTCCAAGCCTGGTTGTGAAACAATCGGCGGAACTTCGGGCTCCCCGATCATCGATGCAGAAACGTATGAAGTCATCGGCGTGAACAACACCGGCAATGAAGATGGCGGGCGCTGCACGATGAACAACCCATGCGAAGTCGATTCGAACGGGAACGTGACAGTGGTTCCGCAGGCTTCCTATGGACAGCAGATCTACTGGGTTTACGATTGTCTGGATTCCGGCAATACATTGGACCTCAGCCGGCCCGGCTGCTTGCTGACCAGACCGAAAAGCCAATAGCCGTTCGTACCGTCCCCGGTTGTCTGGGCAGGCACGTTACGCTAGGCTGGGCGGATGACGCCCTGGACGCCGCCGTTGATCTCATGGACCTCGAAAGGTCTTTACTGTGCGGACGGTGATTTCTACATTGATCCGCAGCGTGCCGTAAGCACCGCGATTCTCACCCACGCCCACAGCGACCATGCACGGAAGGGAAGTCGACGGTATTTTTGTGCCGAAACTTCGGTGGGTCTCGTGAAAAGCAGGTTGGGCCAGGCCATCGAGATCAAAGGCGTGCCCTATCGCGAACGCATTTACTTCGGGCACTTCGGGTCCGCTGGTGAGGTGGCGGTGAGCTTTCACCCCGCGGGGCACATTCTCGGATCGGCGCAAATTCGCATCCAGCGTGGATCGGAAGTCTGGGTCGTTTCTGGCGATTACAAACGGGAACGGGATCCGAGCTGTGAGCCGTTTGAACCGGTTCGTTGTGATACCTTCGTGACGGAGGCGACCTTCGGTACGCCGAAGTACTCGTGGAAGAAGGACCTCGAGCACGGAGGCGCGATTCATGCCTGGTGGCGGGAGAACGCGAAAAGGCATCGAAACAGCGTTCTTTTTGGCTATTCGCTCGGCAAGGCGCAGCGAATTCTCGCCGAACTCGCTCCCTATGCCGAGCGCCCGGTCCTGATTCACGAATCGATCGAGGAGCCGAGCCGGTGTTATCGAGAACAGGGATACGCCCTCGCACCGACCCGCCAACTTGCGTCGTTTGCAGCCGCCGAAAAAATGCATGGCGAGCTGGTCCTCGCGCCGCCGTCGATCCTGAAAACGGAATGGTTTGATCGACTCGGCGAGTTCCAGACGGCCTTCGCTTCAGGTTGGATGCACGGATCGTCTTATATCCGTCAAAACGCTTATGATCATGGTTTTGTGATGTCAGATCACGCCGACTGGGGCGATTTGAATCGTACCATCGACGAAACAGGCGCAAGCCGCGTATTTGTCCTGCATCGGGACGGCGCCCTCATCCGGCACTTGCGGCAGCGCGGCCTGGACGCCCATCCCGCAGCGGCGCTTGTGCCCGAAGCGTATCATCGAATCGAGCCTGTGAATCTTTCCCTCTTTTAGGTAAGAAGAGGAATAATGAAGCTGATCCCTCTCGCCATTCGCGAGTTCGCCGTGCCGGTCCCGAGGACCGGGAGTATCGATGCGCATTCCGGCTACGGCCGTGCCGCCGCCGAAGGCCAGGAAATCCATCTTCGCGTTCAACAAAGAAGAGCTAAAACAGAAAGTTCCTATGAAGCCGAGGTCCCGATCAGCCGAGACTTTGAACGGGGTGGCTATTGCTTTCGCTTCGGCGGGCGCATCGACGGAATCTTCAGGGACAAGCCAGTACGGATCGAGGAGATCAAAACCACCTTCAACATCGCGGAGCTTGCCCGAAGACTTTCCGAAAGCCCGATGGAGCATCCGTACTCTCTTCAACTCCAGACGTACGGCTATTTTCATTGGCTTGAAACCGGCGAGCTTCCGAAGCTTTCATTCCACCTTGTTTCAACTCGCAGCCGGGACTCCGAGGATCAGGAGTGCCGGCTGAATATCCCGGCTTATGAGGCGTGGCTGGAAAAGCGACTCGGCGAACTTATTGTTGAAGCAAAAAAGGCCGAAAAACGCGTCGCGCGCCGAAAAAATGCCGCGGCCGAGTTTAAGTTTCCCTTTGAAAACCCTCGTCCTGGGCAATTCGAGCTTATTCAGTCCATCGAAGCGGGTATTCTCGACAAAAAGCGAATGCTGATTCAGGCTCCCACCGGGTTGGGCAAAACGGTCGGGGTCCTGTTTCCCGTACTCAGGGAGGCCTTGAGCCGCGGGCAAAAAGTCGTCTATATTACGCCCAAAAACAGCCAACACCTCGTGGCCGAAGATGCCCTGACACGCTTTCAGGAGTGCGGCGCGAAGATCAAGTCTCTTTCGATTACCGCTAAAAGCAAAATCTGTTTCAAAAATGAGCCGCTCTGTAACCCGGAATATTGTGAGTACGCGCGGGACTACTATCAGAAGCTGGATGAAAACGCGGTGCTCGATGTCCTCGCGCGAAAGAAGAAGTTGCGCGCGCGCTCGTTTCGGGAACTAGGCGAAAAATTCGAGATCTGTCCTTTTGAGTTGCAACTCGACGGCGCGCGGGAAGCCGAGGTCGTGATTTGTGACTACAATTACGTTTTCGCGCCGCGTTCGTCGTTCGGGCGAATGACGCTGACGGGAATCGATCAGGAGGGTAAACCCAATCTCGTCATCGATGAGGCTCACAATCTCCCCGCGCGCGCCATGGATTACTACTCTCCGGCCCTGTCCAGCATCACCCTTGAAAAAATGCGAGAGGACATCAGAATGTTGTCGCCGACCCTTCGCGGCGAAGCGGAAGACCTCCTGGACCAATGTCTCCAGGTCATTGTTTCGTGCCGACCCGAAGCCTGTTCCAAGCCGGTGAGCATTGCCCCTCCGGCCGAGCCCTTTTTGGAACAGGATACCGAACTTCGGGCGTTTCTGTCTCGATACCTTGATTCCGAAATCGAGATTCAGCCCCGAGACATCGTTTTGAGGCTCTGCTTTTATTGGTCTGAATTCACGGAAGCGCTCCGGTTCGTCAGTGACCCCGAGCACAAGGAATTCTTCACGACCTTTCATCCTCATTCAACTGGCGGAATCGTGAAGATCACCTGTTGTGACGCCTCTTCCATGCTCGAGTCCTGCTACAATGATTATGACCACGTGGTCGGATTTTCGGCGACACTGAAACCGTTCGAGTATTACGCGAAACTTTCCGGGCTTGATCCCGACAAACTCAAGAAAGCAGAATTCACAAGCCCCTTTTCGAAAGAGAACCGCAAGCTTCTGATTATCCCCCAGATCTCGACCAAATATTCGGAGCGCGAGCGCAATTATCCAAAGATCGCCGACGCGATCGCCCGGATCACCGCCTTGCGTTCCGGGAACTATTTCGTCTTCTTCCCGAGTTTCGAATTCCTCGAACGTGTTCTGGGGGTTTTTGACCCCCCGTCGGGATTCACCGTTCTCAGACAGGAGCGCGATATGCGCGCGTCCGCGGTCGAGGAGGTGCTGGAGCACCTGAGAGGCGGTTCCAGTCCGACCATCGTTTTCGCGGTCCAGGGCGGAAGCTTTTCGGAAGGGGTCGATTACCCCGGCGAAATGATCATAGGCGCCTTTGTGATCGGCCCACCCCTGCCGAACTTTGATCTCGAACGCGAGCAGATGCGTGAATACTATCAGGAGCAGTATGGGAAGGGATTCGATTACGCTTATACGATCCCGGCGATGGCAAAGGCGATTCAGGCGGCCGGGCGGGTGATCCGCTCAGAATCCGATCGTGGCCTTATCGTTCTCATGGATAGTCGCTTCGTCCAGCCTAATTACTTTCGATCGATGCCCGAGGATTGGTTTCAAAATCACGCGACAGAACTCGTTTCAACCGGGATCCTGAAGGAAATTTCTGATTTTTGGGGATCAGTGCGGCCAACGTGAGTTGTCGAAGATCGTCCTCAGATTCGCATCCCTGTACTGGGATTCCGGCGTGACAATCCGCTGGTTTCTGGGAATTTCTCCGCCATAGTAGAATTCCCAGAACGCAAGATCCTCTTCGTAAGTGGGCAGGTCTTTCATGTTATCCATGATATCGCCGAGCGTTTCTATCTTTCCGAGTTCCAGATCGAGCGCGGCCTTGAATATTTCGTACACGAATTTCGAACAGTACTGTTTCTTGCTGTCGAAATTGAATTTCATATCATAGGCAATCCCCAGTCGGGCTCGCACTTCCCGCTTGATGTCGTTCATGTCGTTTGCCGCCCAGATGCGGTTGTGACGTCGTATGGCGATGGGTGCGCGCGTTCTTTCCAGGAGATCGCAAAGAGAGCCGGTCTGTGACAACGGGACCTTGCTCTCGGCTACGGTCCATCCCTGTGAAGAGTGCTCAAGGACAACCCCGACGTGATTAGCCCATCCGCCGGTGGCTCGGGCAACGCGACGGAGAACGAAATTGTCTATTTCGACAAAAACGAGATCGCCCGGCTGGACGAGCGCGGAGAGGGTTTCGCAGAGTGCGGCTGATGAAAGAGTGGGTTCGCCGGCGAAACCGAGCCCGCTCAGCAACATAAACGGGATAACGAGCTTAGAAATTATAAACTGCCTGGTCATTGGCGCCTCCTTGTGGAAACTGCGACAGATACTCAGTTTATCGTCGTCTTCGCGAATGACAAGCGTCTTTATCGAGACCACCATCGGGGTTGTCTTCGTTTCGTCTCTCGAGTAGTCTGCTTGCGATGAGATTGAAAGACTTGGTTTTAGGCTGGTTCGGAACGAGGCACACTGTTGCGGAGCGCTCCGCGAAAGAGCGTTTCTGGGACGCGCAAACGTATCTCGTGATTGGAAACAGTGCGCAAATGCCGTTTCCGCGATTGACCTACCTTGGTCTGAAGGCGAATCAAAAGACCGTTTTTGCCATCGATCCCGGGTCAGGGTTGACTGAGGGAGACCGTGCGTTCGCGGATTTGAAATCTTTTTCAGGAATATCCGATCGGCCCGAAAAGATCGACGCGGCGATTCTCGAGCTCCCGAACAGTGAAACCGCGCAATGGGTTTCGCTTTTGGCGGACTTCGGAGTCAAGAAGGTCTGGATTCATCAAGACACTGAAACGCCGCAGGCTTTGCAAGCCGCGAAAGAACGCGACGTCGAGGTATTTACGGGCACCTGCGCCGTGATGTACCTGAATTCTTCATTTCCGCACTCGTTTCATCGCTGCATCATGAAAATGACTCGACGGTACTAGTTTTTTTTCAATATTCCATTTTGACTTTCGTTTGAGGGTGGGCGAATTCTAAGCCGGGTTGTTCTGGCGATGAAATTCGAGAGCTCTCCATCACGTCAAATCCGGCGAACCGCCTTTACAGGGCTCAGCGGGATTGTTCTGAAACAGTTACTGCCGTCCATCGTTCTCGTTCAACTCATTTCCGGCTGGTACCTCGGCCATGCCAGAACGTCGGCGACCTTTGATGTCAAATGGGAAATTGCATTTCAGATTTTAGCTCTCATGTCGATTGTCGCCTTGATTCTGATCGTCGCAAGAAAGCTCGATAAGGCAGAAGCGGCATTGGAGAAGGGTGAATCGAATTTCAAATCGATCTTTGATTTCGCGACGGTTGGAATCGGACAAGTCAGCCCGAAAACCGGCGAGTTTCTCGATGCAAACCTCAAATTTCAGGAAATCACTGGTTACTCTCTCGAAGAGCTTCGAGGGATATCTTTCGTAAAGCTGACTCACCCCGAAGATCGAGAGCGGGATAGTGCCGGGTTTTCGGCCATGCTCCGGGGGGAGACGCCTGTCTATCGAACCGAAAAACGATATGTGCGTAAGGATAACCGCGTGGTCTGGGTGCGACTCGAAGCCGGAGTCGCCGAAAGGGACGTGAATGGCCGGCCTCTCCGCACGATAGCGACCATTCAGGAGATTACGGAAGAAAGGCGTGCGGCCGAGGCCCTG
>Ga0208958_1001347_pt1 | contig 24831 bp, 31 predicted proteins | sample RifOxyB1_FD_184032 | JGI IMG/M metagenome (GOLD analysis project Ga0208958, IMG submission 184032) | Soil microbial communities from Rifle, Colorado - Rifle Oxygen_injection B1 (SPAdes) | ecosystem: Environmental > Terrestrial > Deep subsurface > Rock core/Sediment | place: Rifle, Colorado...
AGAGTTTACAGCTCAGATTATTGTATTAAATCATCCAACTGTGTTGACGGCTGGTTACACTCCGGTATTCCACGTTCACACATCACAAGTTGCATGTACAATATCAGAGTTAGTTAAACAATTAGATCCAGCAACCGGAGCAGTTAAGAAAGAACATCCAGATATGTTGAAGAACGGAGATGTTGCTATTGTTAAGATTGTTCCAACAAAACCATTAGTAATTGAAAAGAAATCTGATATCCCTCATATGGCAAGCTTTGCTATCAGAGATGCAGGGAGTACAGTTGCTGCTGGTATGTGTATTGATTTAGTTAAGAAATAAAACTAAATCTTTATTTTTTATTTTTAAAAATGAGACAAGGAATACATATTTCGGAAAGAGGTACTCGTCTTTTATATAATCTTAGTTTGGGGGATTTAGCTGATTATTCTTTAGAAGGAATTGAACAGGAAGATGTTTTTAGTACCGGTTATTCAACTATAATTCTTGTAAATAATAGAGGCGAACATATGAGAGTTGGAGAGATGTCTTATGGGTATATAAGGCAGGAAGATTTAGATTATCCTTTGGTGGGTATAATTGATGCCGCTTTAGAGAGACTTCCTCCACCACAAAGAGTATTTACAGAAGAACAACTTGAAGCTATGAGAGAAGATGCGTGGATATAATTTTAACTAAAAGCAGCATATAAATAAAAGACTAGAAAAAGATGACATTAACTGAAAAACTTTTGACTAAGAATCTTTATCTTGATTTACTTTTATTTCCTTTAAGTGGTTTGTATGAAAGTGCAAATGGTCAATATTATCCTACTTCTAGAGAAGCTAAAGAAGCTGATAAAAGATTTTATCGTGGAGAATTAACGATAGTAGAGCCTAACTAAAAGTAACGTATAAATAAAAGAGTATTACTAAAATCACAAAAGCTACAAAGTATTGTGCTTTTATTACTATTTTAGATTTGTAATCATCAAAATATCTTACTAACCCACCAATACCTGAGGGCATTTGAATTTTGTTTTCTGCCATGGTAAAAATTAAAATCTATGTGTTTATAAAAGTTATTGTTGCTTATTTTATGATGCTAGTCTTTTTTTTAATTTACGTATTGCCCTCCCTTTAATCTGACTGACAAATCCTTGAGATATTTCCATTCCTTCAGCTATATTTTTTAAACTTACTCCTTCATAAAAATGTAAACTTATAACTTTTCTTTCTCTCATATCCAGAGTAGACATTGTTGCTGTTAGTAATTTATAATCTTCACTTCTTTCAAATATATCACTTGGAGATTGATTTTGAGAAGGTATTAAATCTAAGAGTGGTTCTTGATCTTCGACAACTCTATCTAAAGAAATTGTTTTACCATTTCTATGGGCTCTTAATTCTTTTTCTATACTTTGACGTATTCCTCTTACTACATAAGTTGTGATTTTGTAACCTAATTCTGGTTTAAAATATTTTAAAGAGGCTATTAGTCCTAAGTTGCCTGCTGATAGTAATTCGCTAAAAGATAATTCCTGTCCTTGGTAGCTCTTTGCAGTATCTATAACAAACCTTTGATAGGTTTCTAATAATCTATTTCTAGCTTGTATATCTCCTTCTAAGGCTCTTTGTGCGAGGATTATTTGTTCAGAATGAGGTAATTGGTCATAGTGTGATCCTCTTAATTCATTATATAATCTTGAGAAATCGTTATCTTTTCTAGGTTTTTGTCTGGAATAACTTCCATTATGATTACTACGAGGGTGTCCTGCCATTCTTTTTAATAAAATGTAGGCAGCACATAAGCCGCATTTTGTAGAGCTTCCTTAGGAATAGCTCTTCCCAGCATTTGACTATGCGTCGTAAAGACTTGCACAAACCAGGACTCACCGTTTCATCGTTTTCTTTTGGCAAGTTCAGTTGGTTCTCGTTTCCATCGCTGGAAATTTCGCGAACATCATTACGCCAAAAGACCGTGTCGTTTCTGCGTGGTTGCCCTCAATTTCTTGAACTCTTTTACAAGAGTGGTCTTTAATAGTGTGCGGACTTTCCTCAGCGAACCATTTTAAAAAAAGCTTCACCAAAAAGCAAGGCTTTTGTTAGGTTCTCCGATTGCTAGGTGCACTACCTACTTTTTAGATGTTATAATCTTTAGGTTATAAATGTTTCTAATTAAAAAATTTAGAAATAAAATTAATTAATATTGCTAACAAACTTGATGGTTTATTTTCTTTTTTTTGCTCTTCAAAAGTTAATTTTATATCGATTTCTTCAGGCGGCTCTGACCGGGTTGGTTCTTGAACAACAGTAACTTCATTATAAACACATTTTCTCGGAGTTCTTAAACACTGGTCTATAGTAGTTTCCTTATTATCATTGCAGTCTGAATTTATGTCGCATTCATTAAAACAAACAGCGTTATCTGATTCTATACAATTATCACAGCTACTTTCTAATCTTAATTTTGCTGAATTTTGGGAAACACTTCTTAATTCAATTCTTACATTGTTTATTGTTCTATCTTGGTCCCTTGAGACAATTCCCTTTACATTATTTACACAGATTATTGCCTTATCATATTTAGTATCGACATTTATTACACTAATTTTTTGGTTTTCAATAGTTACATTACTTCCTATTTGGATTTCTTCAGTTAAGGTTCTGGCTTCTATAGTTGCAGCTAGTAAAAATACTATGAATGCCAATAAAACTGATTTTTTCATACTTAAAATTAAGAAAAAAAGCCCTTATAAAGGTTTTTGAAATTAATAGCCGGCATCGACCCGTACATAGACGGTATTTCCTTCTATTCTTTTTACATATGCTCTTAAAACTGCTGAGCCACAAACCAAACTTGGATGTCCAGCAGAAACTAAAATTCTTCTTCTACTTAATTCAGTTTGTGAAGAATATTGGATAACTTCTCTAAAATTAAATGCACTATCACTATCATCTACATCAAAATCTAGGCTTGTCCAGTCTTGTCTTAACCTTCTAACTATTTCTCTTCCTTTCTTTGTATGGGCAGTTGGAGCAAACATAATATTTGTTAAAGATTTCTTATATTTAATTATTTATATTTTAGAAAAAATACGCCACGACTCGGATTTGAACCGAGATACCCAGATGGGTCAAGCTTTCCAGGCCTACACATAATATCTTTTAGATAATTATTTTGTGCGATACCAGGTTACGCGATCGTGGCTTCAATGAATTTAAAGTTTTAAAGAATTTATAAAGGTTTAGAATTAATCTAAAACAGCTATTTCAATAGAAACTTCTTCTGGGATTGGGACTCTCATTACTAACCTTAGGGCCCTTTCGTCCACACCTAAGTCAATCAATCTTTTATGGATTCTCAGTTCATACCTTTCCCAGGATGCTTTACCTTCTCCATCTGGGCTTTTTCTTGTAGTTAATTTTAACTTTTTAGTAGGCAAAGTAATCGGACCAGACATCTTTACTTTTGTTTTTGCAGCAATATCTTTAATTGCGTTGCATATTTCATTCAATTGGCCTATATCTGCACTTGCTAAATTTATTCTTGCTTTTGGCATTTTATTTTTAAAGATAAAATTGTGTTTATAAATTTAACTGATTCCCAAAAAGTATTTAATTAAGTAAGTTTCTAAAATTATTATGGCAGAGAGCGTGATAAGATTAGAGGATGTTTGGAAAATATATCATATGGATGAGGTCAGCGTTCCAGCTTTATCAGGGATGAACATTGATATTAAAAAGGGAGAATTTGTTGCTGTTGTAGGTCCTTCTGGTTCTGGGAAAAGCACTACTATGAATATGATTGGATGTTTGGATATCCCAACTAAGGGAAAAGTTTTTTTAGAGCATCACGATATTAGCAAATTGTCTGAATCTAATTTAGCACAAATAAGAGGGAAGAAAATTGGATTTGTTTTTCAAACATTTAATTTAATTCCGACTTTAACTGCGCTGGATAATGTAATGCTGCCTATGACATTTCAAAATATTCCTAGAGAAGAAAGATTAAAAATTGCCAAAAACCTTTTAGTTAAAGTTGGGTTAGGACATAGAGTAGGTCATTTACCCAGTCAATTAAGTGGAGGCGAAAAGCAAAGAGTTGCAATAGCTAGGGCTTTATCAAATAATCCTGAAGTTATTTTAGCTGATGAACCGACTGGAAATTTAGATTCTAAAACAGGAGAAGAGATAATGAAAATGTTGAAAGGATTAAATAAAGATGGGAAAACTATTGTTATGGTTACTCATGATACTGATTTAACTAAGTATGCAAAGAAAGTAATACATATAAAGGACGGGAAGAATATAAATGATTAAAATGAGGAAGATATTATTAATAATTTTAGTTTTCAGTTTACTTTTAACTAATACTGATGCGATACAAACTTTAGGACCTGATTTAACTATAGAATCTGTTATTATGAGTCCATTTCCTGTTACTCCTGGGGAAGAATTTGATTTATTAGTTGAGTTAAAAAATTCAAATACGAGAAAGACTATTAAGGAATTAGAATTTAGTTTGGATGATGGATATCCATTTAAAGCAGTTAGTAATAATGTTAAGATTGCTTCTTTAGAACCAAATAAAAAAATTGTTGTTACTTTTAGGATAAGCACAGATAAAAATGCGGTTAATGGAGTGAATACATTAAGATTAGTTTATGAAGATTCCACAGATATAAAATATGTTAGCAAAGAATTATTAATTGATGTTTTGAGCAATACTAAAGATCTTTCTATAATTTCCGTTAGAACTTTACCCAGAGAGATAGTTCCTGGGAGCGAGATAAATGCAGTTGTTACTTTGAAAAATATGGTTAATGTTTTAATGAAGGAAATAGAGGTGGATTTGGATTTAAGCGGGGATGTTCCATTTACTCCAATAGGCTCAACCACTAAAAAAACTTTAAATTCTTTAAACTCAGGAGAGGAACATGATTTCATTTTTGATATTTCTGTTGATGCGGATGCTGAATCTAAAGTTCATAAAATTCCTTTAATTATCAAATACAGCGATGAATTTAGCAAAAATTATACTATAGATACTATTACAGGATTTAAAGTAGCTACCCGTCCTAAATTAGATTATAGTATTGACAGCTCTGAAGTTTATTCCTCTGGTAAAAATGGGAACGTTGTAATTAAAGTGGTGAATTCCGGATTAGCAGATGTAAAATTTTTAAATGTTGAATTATTAAAAACCGAGGATTATGAAATCATTTCTGTTCCGAATGTTTATCTAGGAAATTTAGAGAGCGATGATTATGAAACTGCTGAGTTTAAAATTTATGCTAATTCAAGAAAAGAAGTGCCTTTAAAATTAAAAGTTAATTATAAAGATGCTTTTAATGAAGATTACGAAACTGAAGAGAAATTAATGCTTCCGCTTTATTCAAGTTCAGAATTAATTAAATATGGGTTAAGCGGGAATGGAGGGGTTTCAACATCCATCAGCTATTTAATTTTAGTAATATTTGTTTACACATTTATAGTTGAATGGAGGAAGGAGAAAAGTATTCCTAAGGCTTTTAAGAATACTGTGATGAGTTTCTTGAAGTTTATAAAGAAGATAATAAAAGCTATAAGGATAAGAACACTAAAGAGAATATTATTAAGAATAATCCTTTTCTTCAAAGAACCATGATCTTTGATTTTTTAACTTACTCCTTTAATAGTTTGAGGATAAGAAAAACCAGAACTTTACTTACTATGATCGGGATATTCATAGGGATAGCTGCGGTTGTTTCTTTAATTTCTTTGGGTTCAGGATTTCAAAAAGCTGTTTTATCCCAGTTTTCTGATGTTGGGACGGATAAATTAACTGTGCAGGCTGCTGAAACAGGGTTTGGTCCTCCTGGAAGCACTGCGGTAAAAAGACTGAATGATGATGATTTCGATGCTATTAGAAAAGTTTCAGGAGTAAAAGCGGCTGCTAAAAGATATATTCGAGCTGCTAAAGCTACTTTTAAGGAAAAGACATTAGTTGTTGTTGCCAGTTCAATACCTCAAGATAAAGACGGAAGAACTTTGGTTGTTGATGCATTAAATTTAGATGTTGCTGATGGAAGGTTTTTAGAAATTGATGATTCAAATAAAATTTTAGTCGGCAATGGGTTTTATGAAAATGAAAAGTTTCCTAAAAAAGTTTTTACTGGAGACAAAATAGATATTAACGGCTATGATTTTGAAGTTGTGGGTATTTTAGAAAAATCTGGGAATCCGCAGTTTAATGATTTATTTTTATTAAATGAGAAAGATTTGGAGAAAGTTTTAGATATTGAAGATGAGATGGATTTAGTTGTTGTTCAGGTTACTAATGTTAATGATATTGAAAAGGTTTCTAATGATATTAATAGAGAATTGAGGAAAACTAGAGATGTTGAAGAAGGAAAGGAAGATTTTAGCATTTCCACACCCCAGGAAACTTTAGAGTCTGTTAATACTATTTTGAATGTTGTGCAAATTGTTATTATCGGGATAGCAGGAATTAGTTTAGTTGTCGGAGGCATCGGGATAATGAATACTATGTATACTGCTGTTTTAGAGAGAAGAAGAGAGATAGGAATAATGAAATCAGTTGGGGCGAGAAATTCAGACATACTTATTATTTTCATAATTGAATCTGGAATATTAGGATTTGTTGGTGGTGTTATTGGAGTAATTTTAGGAGTAGGGTTTAGCAAATTTGTTGAGATTGCAGCGACTTTAGCTTTAGGCCCAGGGATTTTAGCTGCAGATATAAGTTTGGGTTTAATAATAGGAAGTTTAAGTTTTTCATTTTTTGTAGGAACAATTTCAGGAATATTGCCTGCTAAACAGGCTTCAGATTTACAACCTGTAGACGCTTTAAGACAATGATAAGGGATTTTATTGGATACGGAATAAGCAATTTGAGAAGAAGCGGATTAAGAAGCTGGCTGACTATGATTGGAATATTCATAGGAATGGCTTCTGTTGTAGCTTTGATTTCATTAGGGCAAGGACTGGAAAATTCTATTAATGAACAGTTTGAGGCTATCGGGGCTGATAAAATAATAGTTCAATCTAAAGGGATTTTTGGAGCTCCAACAACGGAAGTTGAATCTTTGACAGAAAAAGATCTTAAAATTATTGAGAATACCAACGGGATTGTTGATGCTACCGGTTATATAATAGATACAGCTAAACTTGAATTTAATGATATTGTAAGATATTTTGTTTTAGTTGGAATAGATAATGAGGATGAATTAATTAAGGAGATATATAGTTATGATATTGAAGAGGGAAGGAATTTAAAAAAAGGAGAAAAATTTAAAGTTGTTTTGGGAAATGATTTTTTTAAAAGTGAATTATTTGACAAGAAATTGAAATTAAGAGATACAATTTTATTAAATGATATTGAGTTTACAATTGTAGGGTTTTATGAAACTGTCGGGAATCAGATAGATGACAGAAATGTTTATGTTTCTTATGAAGTTGCTGAAGATTTGTATGATAAGGAAGGAGAATATAGTTTTATTTTTGCCAAAGCGGCTTCAGATACAATCCCTGAAGAAGCTGCTGAAAGAGTTGAAAAAGAGATAAGAGATGACAGAGGATTAGATGAGGGCAATGAGGATTTTACGGTTCAAAGTGCTAAAGATTTATTTGAGAGCTTTGCTACTATCTTAAATATTTTACAGATATTTTTAATAGGGATTGCTGGAATTAGTTTAGTTGTTGGCGGCATTGGAATAATGAATACTATGTACACTGCTGTTTTAGAAAGAACTAAAGAAATAGGGGTTATGAAATCAATCGGAGCTAAAAATTCAGATATATTAATGATTTTTGTAATTGAATCTGGAATATTAGGATTTGTTGGTGGTGTTATTGGAGTAATTTTAGGAGTAGGGTTTAGCAAAATGGTAGAAATAATTGCTGCTAATGCGGGATATAGTATTATTAAAATTAGCTTCCCTCCATTTTTAATAATCGGAACTTTGATCTTTGCTTTTGTTGTTGGATCTTTATCAGGATTGATTCCTGCATATAAAGCTAGTAAGCTGCAGCCCGTTGATGCTTTAAGATATGAATAGGTAATTTATAATCTTTCTCTTAATAATTGTGTTACTGTCATTCCTTTTCTTTTTGCATGAAGTGATGTGTGAGAATCCCAAACAGCTTTTTCGTAATCTCTTGCAACATCAGGAAAATCTCTTAAGAATTGTTGCAGGTGTTCTAATCCTCTATAGGATAATATTTTCCAAGCATTATGTCTTAGTGCTCCTGCTGTTAAGATAAGATCTGTATAACCTAAGCCACCAGCGTTTGTTCCTGCAGGTATTTGATGGAATGTTTGAGGATCAAAATAATATCTATCTTCTTTTCTTAACCATAAAAACTTCTTCTCACTTCTAGAAAAATGCCCTTTTTCTTGAGACCAATCAAAAATATTATCCGGGTGGAATTGTGGCCAGGCTTCCCACAAATCTTCTTCTGTTTCAAATAGGATGGTATCATATTCTCCATAAAATGGTTTTATTTCCATATTATATTCCCAATTAGGACCGTTATCCATATCATCTTCTCCTTCATTTAATTCAGTTTCAGTAAAAATTTTAGTTACTATTCCCATTTCCTCTCCTAATTGTACTTCTTCCCATATACTTCCTATAGATAATCTATCCCATGAATATCTTGTTGTTCTCATTCTAGGTTCAACGATGTTTCTTTTATGAACTATTACTACAAATCTACTTTTTACAATGTCTTCGACTGTGCCTATATGAGGAACAGAAGAAAAATTTCTTGGTGGATGTATAAGCAATCCATTTTCATCAGTTTTTGGATTTGGCGGTGCTATAAATTCTTTATATGGTTCCGAATATTCTAGACTTAGTATATGTGCGAGACCTTCTAAACCACGATGATATAAATTATCTTCAAAACGCGTATCATAATAATCCCACGCTTCACCTTGCTGATATTTTTTAAAACTTGAAGAATGTGTTTGATCTAGTAAAGCTGCAAATTTTTCTCTTGTAATTCCTGGATTAGCTAAAAGTACTGCTGGAGCTACTAGTTCATTATAAGGATATCCCATAGGAATTTATCTTATAAATATATATTAAAAAGATTGTTGTTTTAGAGTATCTTTCTCTGAAAAATTTCTGTGAAGGAACTGAACTTTTCTAAAAAGTACGAATAGAAAAATATATAAATAAATCAACATACATTAAATTAACAAAAAAGGTGATATGATGGATTTTAAATTAGACAAATATGCTGTTTATGCAATTATTGTTTTATTAGTTGCTGTATTTGCTTTTAATTTTGAAAAGTTAACAGGTTACGCTGTTAGGGATTCTCCGACACAAATTATTATTACTAATACTCTGCCAGGAGGAGATGTTTTAAGAGACAGAACTGTTGCAAGATTAGAAGTTAAAAATAGTTTTCCTAATCAAAGAATAAAAACTTACAATATGGATGGAAGTTTTGCAGGCTATGATTTTAATACTGAAAATTGTAGAATATCCGGTCCAAATTCAGCAGATTACAATTGTGAGGCAGATATATATGTTTCTAGTTATGAATTAGCAAATAATGAGAGGTATTATTTCCAAGCATTAAATAAAAAAGGGAATCCTGATGGGGGCAAGGCAGTTTTTACATTTAAAGAATAAAAATGGATAATGAGACAAAATATTCATTAATTATTATTGGAGTTGCTTTATTAGCCTTAGTTGCTTTTAATTACAATGACTTTTTTACAGGCGGAGTTGTATTAAAAAATCAGCCTACAACTTTTATTCAGGAAAGATTATTATTAGTTAGAACATTGGATGTTCCTGGTGTTGTTAAGAATGGGGAAACCTTAAATGTTATTTTTGTAACTAATGAGGATAATGATTTAATTCAAACTAATAAAGAAAAAATTCTTATTTATCAAGTTGATGGAGATATTTCCAAATTTAAAAGACAATTAACTTATCCAAGATGCATAGATGGTGTAACAAGCAGATGTTATGCAGCAGAAGATTCATTCTCAATACCTGTTTCATGGGACCCTGGAAAATATAAGATACAGGTTGAAAGGGAAGCTAAAGTAGATGGAAAAGCAATTACAGAAATAGTAGGAAGGGTCTTTTTTAATATAATATAAGGAGGATTAATAATGGCAAAAAAGAAGATGGATGTTGTGGAAAACAATGATTCAAGGGTTTTTAAGAGTAATAAACAGGCATTGCTGACTATAGCAGTTGTAGTTTTATTAGCATTAGTTGCCTTTAATTTTGAAGGCATAACAGGAAATGCAGTTACCGGACCAACTTCTTTAAGTGTATTCCAAGATGGCAATAAAGTTACTGTACAAGTAAATTACCCTGCTGGCAAGTATGGAAGGGAGAATAATTTAATAAATATGAATACTGTTGTCGGTACAAAAAGAGCAGATGAATACACTAAATGCGATACTGATAGAGGATATGTAGCAAGAGGAAATTCTAAATGTCTTAGAGAAATTGCAACATTTGATATCAGCGGAACAACATGGAAGACTGGAGAATTAGTTAGATTTTCTGTAAAAAATACTGATGTAAGCAGAGATTATAGATTACAATAATCTCTTATCTTTATTTTTCTAAAAGTTTTTATATTACTAATTATTTTATTATTCTTATGGGCTTTTATGATGAAGTTTATAAATTTTGTAGACAAATTCCTGAAGGGAAAGTTAGCACATACAAAGAATTAGCTAATGCTATGAATACTAAAGCTTATAGAGCTGTTGGACGGGCTTTGAGGAATAATCCTGATCCGGTTAAAACACCCTGTTATAAAATAGTTAGGAACAATGGAGAAATTGGAGGATATTCGGGTTCTAATCCTAAGAATATAAAAAAGAAAATTGAGAAACTAAAAAATGATGGAATTGAAGTTAAAAATAATAAAATTATCAATCTTAAAGAAAAATTATATAGGTTTTAGAACATAAATGGTTAAATATAAACATTTTTAATTTGTTTTTAATGAAGTGGTATAAAATAATTAGTATTGTCTTAATATATGGGGCATATGTTAAATTTATTATGTGGATATTGACAAAACTAAGTTTGGATAATAAAAATCTAATTGAAATTTTGCCCTTTCTTCTTTCTAATATTATAGCAATTTTAACGATACTAATAATTATAGTAAGTCAAATGCAAAAAAGGAGAAGATTAATATGATAAAATATTTAAATGAAAGAATGTTTTATAACTATATGTTAAATAAAAGAGGGTATTTAGATGCTAGAATCCTATTAGTTATTATAGCTATAATACTTATATATTTATATTTGAAATCAAAAGGATATAATTGGTTTTGGTAATTTATTTAAATTTTAGTTATTTCTATTTCTCCAAAATGTTCTTTTTGATTTAATTCAATTTTTCTTTGATTATCTAAATGCAATAAGGGAACAAAGGTTGCTATTTTATCTTCTCTTCTATCGCTTTTAATAAATTCATGGAATGTTAGTTTTTTCCCTCCCAGGTTAAAGAAATTAACAATTTTATCATAAACGTCTTTTATTAAAATACTAATATCGACTTTTTTTTCAGGAACTTGGACTTCGGGTATAGAGGCTAAATCTTCCATTCTTCTAAAAACTCTACGTTTATTTACATCCAATGCTTTTTGCAATGCCAAAACTAAGTCGTTTATGCTTACCTTTCTCCTTCTCGGCTGAGGGGTTTTTGGGATGACAATAATCCTATTTTCACTAATTTCAGATAAATCCAAATCATTATACATTTCTTCAATTTCTTCAGGTGGGTTAATTATATTTTCAAATCTTGCTAAATCTTCCTCTACTAATTTTCTTGTTTTTAGTTTTATTAAAATTGCTGAAGCCAAAACTATTTTTCCTGAGAGGTTAAAATTCATTTCCTGTAATTTTTTTATTGTTTCTAAGTATTTTTTAGCTAATAAAGAAACATCAATATCCCACGGGTCCATTTCTTCGCTTTTAACTAAATCATAAATAATTGTCTGCCAAGTAATCTCATCTTCCTGGATCAGCATTTCATATAATTTATCCTGCTGTTGCATAGTGGTAATTATAATATATTGTTATATAAATATTGCTATAAAAAGCCTTAAAAAAGCAAAATTTCTTAGTTTTAGATATGTCTGAAGCTGAACCTATTGATATAGAGGATATAGATTTAGAAGAAATGTATCAATTAGAAAACTTAGTTGATATGCTTTATCCTAAGATTCAGACTGATGATCCTGAAGCTTTATGGGATAGATTTACACATACAAATCCTTCTATGGCTTTCTTTAAGAGACCAACAATAAGACAAGTAGTTGAAAGTAGAGATTCTTCTCCTCTTCTTGCTCAATTTAGAACCTCTTTTTTTCCAGATTTAGATGATGCTGAAATAGAGAGACAAATATTTTTGGCTATGAGCCAAGGAATTAATGCTTTAAATTCTTTGTTTGGGATTCACTTATATGATTTAGGATTTGATTTTCTTGTTGATCCACTTCCTGATTCTTTTAATTTAGTTGATTTTTTAAGCCTTGGAAGAGAAGAATATCTTGCTGCAAAGAATAGAGGAGATGGGTCTGTAGATAATGATTTTTTACTTTCTGCATATGAAAAGGCAAGAGCCTACGATTTAGGATATAGAATATTGATGATTAATGGAGAACCTAGGGTTTTAGCTTCTGTTCGTAATTTTCAATCTCATAGAGCTTGGTTTAAGAATTTATTTGGATTTTGGGATATGCAACAAGAAGATGAAATGTATTTTCCCAGTTCTTGGATGACTAATGCGGGAGTTAGAGTTTATGGAGATACAGAACCTATGCGTTCTAGAGTTAAAGTTTTGAATTCTGATGGGAGTGTAAAATATGATTCCTTGCTTATGAAATTATGTCTTAGAGAAGACTTTTTTGAAGGTATAGATGACTTTACTGGTGTTGAATTTGTTGTTCAGGATGATGATTCTAGAAAAAACTGATACATTATTTAAAATCTAAAGGTAAATCGGGTGAAAAATTTGTGGGTTATAAAGATAGAACTAGACATAGTGTAGATAACTCTACATCTTCTTCGAGATTTAGTAATATTTCCTTTGGTTTGTATATTCCTACCCGTTTGGATTTACCCGGATTATTTAATGACAGGGTTTCTTATGAGAGAAATCTTGTTGAAAACCAGGTATTAACACTGAAAGAAGCTAGAGTTTCAAGAGAAGATCCTAGTGTTGATCATACTAATTATAAAGGAAAGCAGTTTAGAAGAGTATTTCCCGCTTGGTTCCCGAGGGGGATCTATGAGCCTTTAATAAGAGAACATTACTCTCAAACCGCCTAATTATTGTAACTATTTTAAAGTAGTATATACCGAAAGATTTAAATACTCTAAATTTCCATACTATTGTTATATCACCTCTTTTTCCCAGGATTCTGGCTTCGGCTGGGATTCTGGGTTTCATATACTATACAGCTAGAAGGATGTTAATCTAATGAATTTATTCTTTTCTTTTCATTTCTACATAACCACAGTGGCCACAAACATATCTATTAGAATGAGATGCTAAGAAGTAACCTGGACCGCATTTTTGGCAATATTTGGACTTAGTTAATTTTTCACCGTCTACTTTATACTTTTTCCAGACTTCACTCTGTTTTTTATTTTTTGGTTTCTTCTTTGCCATCTTTCTTTGCCTCTACTTTAGCTTCTTCACCTTTTTTCTTTTTTTTATTTATTTTTTCTACAGCTTCCAAAGCTTCCTTTGATTCATAAACATTAGCAATAATTTTTGTTTTTTCCCTGCCGAAATGAGGATAAGCATGTAATAATAATATTTTATCTTCGGATACTTTTAATTTTTCAGCCAAAGTTTTCAAAATTTCCCTTTTACTAGGTGTGGCTTTCTTGAAATGTTCAATTTCCGCTGTAACTCTTTTCCTTTTTAATAAAGGGAGAGGTTTTTCTTTTAAGATATTCATCTTACTTTAATTGCGTATTCTCCTTTTTTTGTTATACTTGATTTTTTAGCTATTTCAGATTTAGCAGGATCAACGATATATAACCTACCATTCCAAGTTGGAGTAAAGTCCTCTTTGTTTAATCCTTTTTCTCTAATATCACTATCGGATAAAAGTTCTTTTGATTTTTTATTAGCTAATTTTTTTGCCATTTTATTTTGTTTCCATAGCTATCTTTTTCTTTTCTTCTGTTACCCAGTTTAAGTTCCCTAATAAAGGCTGTCTCATAGTTAAACCTATCTTAGGATTGTTAATATCCTTATATGAAACTGCCACGACTCTTGCTCTGCATTTATCTTTTGTTTTTAAAACCTGCTTAGATTCCTTTCCAGTTAATACACCAACTTTGCTTACACTAACAAAGTCATCCATTGTTTGAGAAACGTGAATCATGCCGTCTATTGCTCCCATATCGAAGAAAACTCCGAAATCAGTAATATCCGTTATTATTCCATACACAACTTCCTGAATTTCCGGCTTGAAGATTAATAATTTAAATTTGACATCATAAAAAGCCCCACCATCTCCAGGGACAATAACTCCTTCGCCAATATCTAAAATTTTTTTAACAGTAATCACCATACCATTTTCTTTATCTATTTTGCCTTCATATTTCTCGTTTAATTTTCCTTTCAGTGCTTTAGATAAATCGTCGTTAAAGTTGCCTGGAGGCAATCTTATATGGCTTTGCATTTCGAGTTCGTAGAACATTTTTATCTTATTTCCAACTTTTTCTTTGCTCTTATTATTAATTTTTTCCCTTTTATTCTTGTTTTGAGCTCTTTATCCTGGGTTGCGATGACATAATTATTTAATCTTGCTAAAGCGTCATCAACTGTCTCTTCTTTTTTTGATTTTAATTTTTTGATATTTTTTTTATCTATTAAAGCTAAAATAATTGCAGCTCTCTGTTTATCTTGGGTTTTTCCACCCTTTATAAGCTTTTTCAATTCATCCTCTGTCTTGTCAATAATAAATAATTCATTTCCTTCTAGTTCTTCTAAAAAATAAATCTTAAATTTAAGACAAGAGATGAGAAAATTTGTGTCAAATACTACTTTCATTTAAAGGAAATTTTTTCTTTTCTCCTTAATAAACTTTTCTAAAAAATAGGGGTTTTTGAAAGGTTTTTTGCCACTACAAGGGCTGTAGTGCCCGAATTTGAGGGTTTGGGACTGGGAAAGCTTTTTAAATAGACAATAGTTTTTTACTAATATCTTACTCTAAGAAGTATGATTTTAAGATGGCAAATAAAACTACATATACTGCGGAAAATATTCAAGTTTTAGAAGGACTGGATGGTGTTAAAAGAAGACCGAACATGTATGTGGGCAGCACTGAGAAACCACACCATTTAGCTTATGAAGCGATAGACAACGGAATAGATGAGTATTTATCTGGATATTGTAAGAAATTAAATGTTGTTATCCATTCTGATGGCAGTATTAGTGTAGAAGATGATGGAAGAGGTATTCCTGTTGATATGCATCCTCAATATAAGAAGTCTGCTGTTGAATTGGTTTTAACTAAATTACATGCAGGCGGAAAGTTTGACAAAAAAACATACCAAGTTTCTGGTGGATTGCATGGAGTGGGAATTAGCGTTACAAATGCATTAAGTGAATGGTTAAAGGTGGAGATTAAAAGAGATGGGAGCAGTTATTATCAAGAATATAAAAACGGAGTTCCTACCGGACCTTTAGAAACTAATGGAAAAACAGAAGTTACTGGCACTAAAATTACATTTTTACCGAATCAAAGTTATTTTACCTCTATAGTATTTGATTATGATGTCTTAGCTAACAGATTAAAAGAATTGGCTTATTTAAATAAGGGCATTGAGATTAATATTAAAGATGAGAGAAATGGAAAAGAAGACCATTATCATTTTGAAGGGGGAATAAAGAGTTTTGTGGAGGATATTAATAAAAATAAACTTCCGATTCATGAAGCTTTGTATTTTGAGAAAAAAGTTAATGATACTATTGTTGAAGTTGCAATGCAGTATAATTCTGAATATAATGAAAGAACTTTTTCATTTGTAAATGCGATTAATACTGTTGAGCATGGCACTCACTATTCTGGATTTTCAACTGCTTTATTGAGAAGCATTAATAATTATATTAAGAAAAATAAAAATGATAAAACTGTTTTAAGCAGCGAGGATGTTAAAGAAGGATTAACTACTATTATCTATGTTAAGGTTCCTGAGCCTCAATTTGAAGGGCAAACTAAAACTAAATTAGGAAACAGTGATGTAAAAGGAATAGTTGATTCTGTTGTTTATGAAAAATTAAGCACTTATTTAGAAGAAAATCCTAATGTTGCTAAATTAATTCTTTCTAAATGTTTAAATGCCGCTAATGCGAGAGAAGCTGCAAGAAGAGCTAGAGAATTAACCAGAAGAAAATCAGCTTTAGAATCAGGAAGTCTGCCAGGAAAATTAGCTGACTGCCAGGAAAAAGATCCTAGCAAATGTGAAATCTTTATTGTTGAAGGAGATTCAGCAGCCGGAACTGCTATAGGTGGTAGAGATAGAAAAACACAGGCCATATTGCCTTTATGGGGTAAGATGTTAAATGTGGAAAAATCAAGAATTGATAAAGTATTCGGCAATGAAAAATTACAACCAGTGATATTAGCTTTGGGCTGCGGGATTGGAGAAGAGTTTGATGTTAGCAGATTAAGGTATGGAAAAGTTGTAATAATGGCTGATGCGGATGTTGATGGGCATCATATTGCTACTTTATTATTAACATTTTTTTATAGGTATATGAAACCTTTGATTGAGCATGGTCATGTATATATTGCAATGCCCCCATTGTATAAAATTGCTAATGGAAAAAAAATATACTATGCTTATGATGATGCTGAATATGAAAATTTATTGAAAGAAATTGGAACTGATGTTAGGACTCAGAGATATAAAGGATTGGGAGAGATGAATTCGGATCAATTATGGGAAACAACTTTAGACCCTGATAGCAGATATATGAAGAAAATTTCAATTGAAGATGCAACTTTAGCTGATAGAATGTTTAGTGTTTTAATGGGAGAAGAAGTTGAACCTAGAAGAGATTTTATTATGAAACATGCTAAGGAGGCTGTTTTAGATATTTAAAATGCCTGAAATAATTAAAAATCAATTAATTGAAGAAGAAATGAAGAAGTCTTACATAGATTATGCTATGTCTGTTATAACTGCCAGAGCTTTACCTGATGTTAGGGACGGATTAAAACCTGTGCATAGAAGAGTTTTATATTCAATGTATAAATCTAAATTAAATAGCGGCAGTGCTTATAGAAAAAGTGCTTTTGTGGTTGGAAGAGTTTTAGGTTCTTTACATCCTCACGGAGATATTGCGGTTTATGATTCTTTAGTCAGATTAGCTCAACCATTTTCAATGAGATATCCATTAGTTGATGGGCATGGGAATTTTGGTAGCCAAGATGGTTTTCCAGCAGCTGCCATGAGATATTGTGTAACTGGAGATTCTTTGATTGTTACAGAAAAAGGACTTATTAATATTGGAGACTTATCTAACAAAGAAAATATAAATATAAAAATTCTTTCAAAGGATAAGAAAATACATAAAGCTTCTAAATGGTTTGATTCTAATGAACATCCAACAATTAAGATAACTACGAATAAAGGTTACTCTATAACTGGTTCTTATAATCATCCATTATTAATCCTTTCAAAAGATGAAGATGGCAAACCAATATTCAAATGGAGACTGCTTGAAAAAATAAAAGAAGGGGATTATGTTGTGATTGATCGGTCTGTTGATAGATTATGGCCCGATAAAAATCTAAACCTTTCTAAATATTACCCTAAGATTACAGTGGGAAGAAGAATAAAGACCATACTGCCTGAGTATTTAGATGAAAATCTAGCTTTTATTTTAGGTTCTTTAGCTTCGGAGGGTTCATTGAATAAAAAGAGGATAGAGTTTTGTAATGTTGATGAAAATTGGATAAACGAATTTGAAGAGAAATGGAAAAAAATATTTCCAGATAGTAAATTACATAGATTTAAGAAAAATCCCAGTTCTTTTGGTAAGAAAAAATATTTTACTTTGGAATGCCATTATAGACATACGATTGAATTTTTAGAAAATATTGGGTTGGGATTAGTTAAATCTAAATTTAGAACCATCCCAAAATTGATTTTACAATCTCCTAAGAATGTAGTTGTAGAATTTATTAAGAGTTATTTTGAAGGAGATGCTAGTATTACTTATGCGGGCGGAGTAAAAAGAGTTGCAGAATTTGCTTTAATATCAAAAAGTGAAAAATTGATAGAACAATTTCAAATACTTTTTCTTAGATTTGGTATGAATACTTCAAAAAGATTTGATAAATATAGAGATACATGGAAACTTTATATTAGGGGCTATAGAAATATACTAAGATTCTATAAAGAGCTTGGATTTTTATATGAAAGAAAAAATAAAAACCTTGAGTATACAGTTTTTACTTATAAAAAGAAGGCTTCTAATTCTGATTTTGTTCCTTTTGTTTCTGATTATATTAGGAGTTTTGTTTATTCTGAATTTATTGATAAAAATAATTTTGATCAATATGAAAATATGGAAAATAATTATCAAAATGTTTCATTTATTTTACATAAAAAAACAGGTATCGATCACATACCAATGTTTGAATATTTAATAAATTATAATTACTTGTTCGACCCTGTAGTTAAAATAGAAAACAGTGGCATACAAAGAGTTTATTCTATTAAAGTAGAAAGCGATTGCCACTCTTTTGTTTCAAACGGTTTTATTAGTCATAATACGGAGTGCAGACTACATAAATTATCTGAAGAAATGTTAAGGAATATAGAAGAAAATACAGTTAATTTTGTTCCGAATTATGATGGAAGCACTAAAGAGCCTGTTGTTCTGCCTACAGTTTTTCCAAATTTATTAGTTAATGGAAGCACTGGAATTGCAGTTGGAATGGCGACAAATATTCCTCCTCATAATTTAAACGAAACTGTAGATGCGGTTGTTGCAAGCATCGAGAATCCAAATATTAATGTAAATGAACTGATTAAATTAATGCCTGGTCCTGATTTTCCAACTGGTGGGATTATAGCTGGAAGAGGGGGAATTAGAAATGCTTATGATACTGGAAGAGGAAAGGTAAGTGTATTGGCTAAAACTGAAATTGAAGAAAGCAAAGACAAAAAGAAAATCATTATTACAGAGATTCCTTATATGGTAAATAAAACTATACTGATTGAGGAAATTGCTAATTTAATTAGAAATAAAAGAGTTGAAGGGATTAGTGATTTAAGGGATGAATCTGATAGAAAAGGAATGAGAATTGTTGTTGAGATTAAACATGGACATAATGCTGAAGTTATTTTAAATCAACTGCAGAAATATTCTCAATTAAAAACTACTTTTGGTATTATTATGATTGCTTTGGTTAATGGACAACCTAAGATATTAAATTTGAAAGAAGTAATTGGTCATTTTATTGAGCATAGAAGAGAGGTTACAAGAAAGAGATTGGAATTTGAATTGGAAAAATCTAGGTTAAGAGCCCATATTTTATTGGGGTTAAAAGTTGCTTTAAATAATGTTGATGCTATAGTTCAGACAATTAAAAGTTCAAAAGATCCGATAGTTGCTAAACAATTATTAATTGAGAGATTTAAATTAAGCGAAAAACAATCAGAAGCTATCTTGGAAATGAGATTGCAGAGATTAACTTCTTTAGAGACAAATAAATTAATAGAAGAACATGATACTTTGGTAAAGAGAATTCAGGAATTAAGAGAGGTTTTGGGTTCTAATGAAAAAATGCTTGATATTATTAAGAAAGAGTTGTTAGAGATAAAAGAAAAATACGGAGATGAAAGGAGAACTGAATTAAGGGAAGATTTAATAATCTTGGGGGAAGAAGATTTAATTCCCGAAGAAGATGTTGTTGTTACAGTAACTCACTCAGGTTATATTAAAAGACTGCCTATAACTACATATAGAGCTCAAGGTAGAGGTGGTAGGGGGGTAATTGGAACCGGAACTAAAGAGGAGGACTTTGTTGAGAATTTGTTTATAACCTCTACACATGATTATATTTTATTCTTTACGAATATAGGGAAATTATACTGGCTAAAAGCTTATGATGTTCCTGAAGGCAACAGACAAAGCGGTGGAAAGGCTATTGTTAATTTGTTGAGTCTAGAAGAAAATGAGAAAATAACAACTACTATACCTGTTAAAGATTTTGGCAAAGGCTATTTGATGATGCTTACTAAGAAAGGGTTAATTAAAAAATGTAGATTAGAATTATTTTCAAGACCCAGAAGCAATGGGATAAGATGTGTTACTTTAAGAGATAAGGATGAATTAATAAGTGTAATTGCAACTGACGGCTATCAAAAATTAGTTATTGGAACTAAGAATGGAATGGGAGTTAAATTTGATGAAATTGATGTAAGACCGATGGGAAGAAGTGCAACAGGCGTTAGGGCTGTAAGATTAAAATCCAGTGATGAAGTTGTAGGTATGGATGTTTCTAATGATAGTTTATCTTTATTGACTTTAACTGAAAATGGATATGGTAAAAGAACTGAATTAAGTGATTATAGGTTAATTAAAAGAGGGGGAGGGGGAGTAATTAATATTAAGACAAGTGATAGAAATGGCAAAGTTGTTGGGATTAAAACTGTTAATGATAATGATGAAGTTTTCTTAATTACTTCTAAAGGCATTATGTTAAGGACTAAAGTAAAAAATATTAGTAAAATTGGCAGGAATACACAAGGAGTTAGGATTATTAAGTTGGATTCTAAAGATAAATTAAAAAACATAGCTAAAGTTATTATGAGTGAAAATTAATTCTAAAATATATTTTATAGAATATTAATAGTTATATACTTATTTGGATTTTTATTTATTCCAGTATGACTAAATTTATTGTTGTTACTGGCGGAGTTCTTTCTGGTTTGGGTAAAGGCATAGCAGTGGCGAGCATAGGTCATTTGCTTTCTTATCAATATAAGGTTATTCCAGTAAAATTAGATGGTTATTTGAATTTAAATCCTGGAACTATAAATCCTATTGAACATGGAGAAGTTTTTGTCTTGGATGATGGCGGAGAAGTGGATATGGATTTTGGACATTATGAGAGATTTATGGGCGTTAATTGCAAATCTGAATGGAATCTTACTATGGGAAAAGTTTATAGCGAGATATTGAAAAATGAAAGAGAAGGGGTTTATCTCGGACAAACAGTTCAGATAATACCTCATGTCAGCGATTATATAAAAAATTATTTGTATGATATTGCTAAAAAAGAGAATCCGGATATTTTAATCATTGAGATAGGCGGGACTGTCGGGGATATTGAAAATGAACTTTTTTTGGAAGCTGTAAGGCAGATGAAAGAGGAAATAGATAATCATAGCTTTATGTTTATTCATCTTACTTACATACCTATTTTGAATGCTGTTAATGAACAAAAATCTAAACCTACGCAACAGAGTGTTAATTTACTAAGAGAAGCTGGGATACAACCGGATATGATTATTGGAAGATGCAGTGAGTTAATAAGTGATGTTGTAAGAAAGAAAATTTCTGTATTTTGTGGTATTAAGAAAGACGCAGTTATTACTGGTTTAGATGTTGATTCAGTTTATAAAATTCCTGTTGTTTTTTATGATGAGGGGCTCACTAAAGTTATTAATCAAAAATTAAACATAAATGCAACTCCCTATCTTGAAAACTGGAAAAAATTAATAATTAATCTTAAGGATTCGAATAAAAGAATTAAAGTAGGAATCTGCGGGAAATATACTAAATTAGAGGATTCTTATGCAAGTGTTTTGGAGGCTTTAAGACATTGTGAAGCTAATTTAAGATGTAAAATTGATTTGGAATGGATTGAAACAAGCGAGGATAATATTATTGATAAATTAAAATCGGTAGACGGTGTTATTGTACCTGGAGGGTTTGGCAGTAGAGGAGTGGAAGGCAAGATTGAGGCAATAAAGTATGTTAGGGAAAATGATATTCCTTTTTTGGGATTATGCTTTGGCATGCAATTGGCAGTTGTTGAATTTAGCAGGAATATCTGCGGATTGGAAAATGCTAATTCAAGTGAGGTAGACCCTGATTCAAAATATTTTGTTGTTGATTTATTGCCTGAGCAGAGAAAGATTATTGAAAAAAGTGGAACTATGAGATTAGGAGGACAGGATGTTTACATTAAAGAGAATACTAAAGCTTATAGATTATTTGGGGAAAACATAAGAAGAAGATTCAGACATAGATATGAAGTTAATCCAGAATATGTGGAATTATTAACTAAAAATGGTCTTTCTTTTTCAGGAACTACTAAAAGCGGGAATATTATGCAGTTATTAGAGTTAAAAGATAAAAAATTTTTTATGGCAGGACAATTTCACCCAGAATTAACGTCTTCATTGAATAAACCGGATGAAATGTTTTTAGAATTTGTTAAAAGCTGTTTAACTGATTATAGTTCCGACTCCGATCAATCTCCATCTCATACCTACTCTTCTTGAGATTGTAACTCTATCTGTTTTATATGCACATATAGGAATTCTTAAGATTAAATAAATAGAATCTTTTTTAAGGTCATTTACTATGCCTAAAGTAATTGCGCTATTAACATTTAATACTAAATTTTCTCCTTTTTTTATACCTTCAACAGTTTCATGCTCTTTACTTCCCACAACTCTTTTTAATAATTCGGGTTTTAGAGTTAATTCATGCCATACTTTTGGAAGTTTTCCTTTATAGCCAGTCACATTTCCAATTAGATTGTCAGATTTAACAATACTTGGATCTAATTGAGTTAAAATACCTATACTTCCTCCAGGTTTTACTTCATCTGTTGATATACCACCCTGTTTTAAGCCAACTATTTTTGTTGTTATTGGCTTCCATTTAGGTCTGTCACCTTCTTCTATTCTTAAACCTGGAAGAATCTCTATTTCATCGCCAATTTTTAAGGTTCCCTGTTTTATTGCCCCTCCTAAGATTCCTCCATTTAATTTATCCCAAGGTGTTCCTGGTCTGTTGATATCAAAGCTTCTTGCTATGAAAACTAGCGGGTCTTTTTTTAAATCTCTTTTAGGGGTTTTGAATTCTCTTTCTATAGTTTCAATTAGGAAATTAATGTTAATATTATGCTGAGCGCTTATAGGCACAATTGATGAATTTTCAGCTATTGTTCCCTTTGTAAATTCTTTAATATCTTTATAATTCTGCAATGCATCTTCTTTTGTAACTAAATCAATTTTATTCTGAACTATAATAATATTTTTTATTCCTAAAATTTCTAATGCCATTAAATGCTCTTCTGTTTGTGGCTGCGGACAAGGTTCATTTGCGCTTACTAACAGTAAGGCTGCATCTATTATTGCCGCTCCTGATAGCATTGTTGCCATTAGTGTTTCATGCCCCGGAGCATCTATAAAAGAAACTTTTCTTGTTGGTTTAAATCCTGGCAATGGTTTTGTTGAGTAAGCTTCTGCTCCTTTTAGTTTATCATTTCTATAGAAAATAGCATCCGCATAACCTAACTTAATAGTAATCCCTCTTTTGATTTCCTCACTATGAATATCTGTCCATTTTCCTGATAATTTGCTAACTAAAGTGGTCTTTCCATGATCGACATGACCTACTAAACCAATGTTTATTTCAGGAAATAATTCTTCTACCATTAAAGCTTTTTAGAGAAAAATGGCTTTATAAATTTATCACTCTAAAAATAACAAACTATACATTGCTAATATACCGATTAAGAATATTATGAAGTGCAGTATGTATTTATTAAATTCAATTTCTTTCTTTAATTCTGGTATTAAATCTGAAGCAGCTATGTAGATAAATCCCCCGGCTGCAAAAGGCAGGAAAAAATTAATGATTGATTCTGAAGAGATAAAATACCCTATTATGCCACCAATAACTGCTGTGACTGCTGTTAGAAAATTTAAGAATAATGCCTTTGTTTTTTTAAACCCGCCATGAACTAATACCCCGAAATCTCCTAATTCCTGTGGAATTTCGTGCAAAATTATTGCTAATGTTGTTGTGAATCCAATTACTGGGCTGGCTATGAAACTTGCAGCTATAATCAAACCATCTAATAAATTGTGAATTGCATCTCCAACTAAAATCATGTAAGCAAATGAATGGGTTTCACAATGTCCCTTGTGGCAATGATGCCAATGCAGCACCTTTTCTATAAAGAAAAACAATGTAAATCCAATTAGTACATATAAAAAAACTTTTTCACTAGATATTGTTTCAACAGCTTCAGGTATTAAATGCAAGAATGCATCTCCTAATAAAGCTCCTGCAGATAAGGATACTAAGGAAAGCAATATTTTATTTAATAATTTATCTTTTAGATATAGAGTTAATATACCCAAGAAAGCTATTAGACTAACTATTAATGTACTGGTGATGATTAATAATAAAGCATTCGCCATTTTATTGTTTGCCTTTAATAATTAAATGACCTTTGCCATCCTGCTCTATACTGCACTCTTTTAAGTTGTTAACTATTATATCATGCCCAGCTAACAAATAATCAATTTTTAAACCATCTAAAATTACTTTATGAATTCCCTTATCAAAATCATGCCTTTTTATTGGGACTTGGCAATTTAAATGAGGATCATTTTTTTCGAATAAACTCACATAGACAGGTCTGTCGTTGCCCTCATAATCTTTTTCTTTCTTTTTTTTACCAATCAAAATGCTTTTTGCATTAATTTTTATCTTATTTTTCATCAAATCTCACTTTTTTGTTTCTTTTTTTGTTTCTTCAATGGAAACTCATTCT
>Ga0208958_1001351_pt1 | contig 24765 bp, 25 predicted proteins | sample RifOxyB1_FD_184032 | JGI IMG/M metagenome (GOLD analysis project Ga0208958, IMG submission 184032) | Soil microbial communities from Rifle, Colorado - Rifle Oxygen_injection B1 (SPAdes) | ecosystem: Environmental > Terrestrial > Deep subsurface > Rock core/Sediment | place: Rifle, Colorado...
GTTGGGACCAGCGAAGTTTCGATCACAAATTGCGGGTGAAGCTGATGAAGTGGGGATGGCGACAGGATTGGGAGTGACAAGTGCGGGGGGAGAAATCATGTTTGTGGAGGTTTCTCTGATGCCAGGGAAGGGAAAGTTGGCTTTAACGGGACAACTGGGAGATGTGATGCGAGAAAGCGCCAAGGCGGCGTTTACGTGGACGAAGGCAAATTGGGAAACGCTTGGTTTGAGAGAGGATTTTGGAAGGAGACTTGACGTCCATGTCCATGTCCCGGAAGGGGCGATTCCGAAAGATGGGCCGAGCGCGGGTGTAGCGATGACGACGGCGTTGGCATCGGCTTTAACAAGAGTCCCAACAAAGCGAAATGTGGGAATGACGGGGGAAGTGACTTTGAGGGGAAGAGTTTTGGAAATTGGAGGAGTAAAGGAAAAAGTGGTGGCGGGGCATAGATCGGGATTAACGACAATAATTCTGCCGAAGGATAATGAAAAAGATATGGTAGATATTCCTGAAAATGTAAAGAAGGATATAAAGTTTGTATTTGCCGAGAAAGTGGAAGATGTTTTGAGGGTAGCAATGGTGGATTGGCCGGTAAAAAAGAAGAAGAATGGTGAGCGTAGAGTAGTGCCACCAAGCTATATTGCTTCAATTTAAGGCGAGGATTTGGTAGAATATGCCTGCACTCTTAGGTTTTGGCCCCATCGTCTAGTGGCCTAGGACGCCAGGTTCTCATCCTGGAAACCCGGGTTCGACTCCCGGTGGGGTCACTCGCTTAACTTGACAAAAAGGGCCGGAAAGTGTAGACTACTCTCTAGTTGTAAGACTTCTGACGATGCAAATATTACTTAACCCCTTACTGTTTTCCAAGAGATTTTCGGTAAAGAAGATTAACTGATTTTTGAGAGAATTTGTGGTATTCTCTCTTGGAAGCTGGTAAGGTTTTTTTGTTGAAGAGCATCAGAAAATGAAAAACATGAACAAACAAATACAAATTACGAGTGGGGGGATTGACTCCCTAAAATTAGAGCTTGACGAGCTGGTTAATAATAAAAGACCGGCGTTAGTTGAGAGGCTGGAGCGTGCCCGAAGCGATGGGGACTTAAGTGAAAATAGTGATTATGCAAGCGCAAAAGAAGAGCTTGAGTTTTTAGATGGCAGAATTGACGAGCTTAACCATGTAATTGATAATGCTCTGGTAATTAGTGTTGATCGGAAAAATGGTGAGGTTGCGGTGGGGGCCAAAGTAACGGTGAAATGTGATGGAAGTGAGCGTATTTTTCATATAGTGGGAGAATGGGAAGCTGATCCAATGAAACAAAAGATTTCCTGTGATTCACCTCTTGGGCAGGCTTTACATGGGAAGAAAGTTGGTGAAAAAGTGGAAGTGGAAGCGCCAGCTGGAAAAGTGGTTTACGAGATTGTTTCTGTTGAGTAAATATTTGTCTTCTTTTTGGTATACTTGAGGCATGGCAGAGCAGAGGCTTACCGAAATACGAGAGATTAGATTGGGGAAAGTTGAGAAGTTACGTGAAATGGGGGTAGACCCATATCCGGCGAGCTTGGCCTTTGAGAGGGGAACAGTTGAAAATGCTCGAGTAAGTGAGGGTGAGATAGCGGCAGTGGCTGGAAGAATTATGGGAATGAGGGGGCATGGGAATGTTTACTTTTGTGATTTGAAGGATGAGACAGGCACCATTCAGATCTTTTTTCAGAAGAATAATTTGGAGAATGGTTTTGCAGTCGTACGACTGTTGGATATCGGAGATTTTGTTTTGGTTCGTGGAAAAGTATTTAAAACTGAAGCGGGGGAAGTAACGGTTGATGTTACCGGATTTCAGTTTTTGGGAAAAGCAATTCGGCCGTTGCCTGGTAGCTGGCATGGCTTGAAAGAGGTCGAAGAGCGGTACAGAAAAAGGTACTTGGATTTACTTCTGAATGATGCAGTTCGAAAGCGTTTTGATGTGCGAACAAAATTAACACGGGAAATCAGGCGATATCTGGACTCTTTGGGGTTTATGGAGGTGGAGACGCCAACTTTGCAAGCTTTGTATGGTGGGGCGAACGCAAAGCCGTTTAAGACACATTTGAACGCGCTTGATAAGGAGATGTATTTGCGAATTGCAGATGAATTGTACTTAAAGCGTTTGATAGTTGGCGGGTATGAACGGATATATGAAATTTGCAAGGACTTTCGAAATGAGGGGATGGACCTTACCCACAATCCGGAGTTTACAATGATTGAATATTATGAAACCTATGCCAATTATCATCGGGTGATGGATGTGACGGAGGGGTTATTCAAACATTTGGCGAAGACGGTTCTTGGGGGTACAAAAATGCAGGTAGGAGAGAGTGAAGTGAATATTGATTTTGATTGGCCAAGGGTGAAGATGGTCGAAGTAATTAGAACGAGCATTGGATATGATGTGGAGGGAGAAAGTGTAAAGGAGATGGTGAAGTATTGTAAAGAGAGAGGAGTTGAGACTCTCGAGGGGGAAACATGGGGGCAGTTGGTTTATCGGATTTTTGAGCATTTGGTGACTGACAAGCTTATTGAACCGATTTGGGTTATAGATTATCCGAGAGATGTGAGTCCACTCTCCAAAGCGCACGTAACGAATAGTGATTGGGTGCAGCGTTTCGAGGGCTATATTGGTGGGAAAGAAATATGTGATGGCTGGAGTGAGCTTACTGACCCAATGGAGCAGAGGGAAAGGTTTGAATCAGATGTGAAATCGGCGAGAAAAGACCGCGAGGAGGCGCAGCGGGTGGATGAAGACTTTATTGAGGCGATGGAGTATGGGATGCCGCCCGTGGGCGGGATTGGCATTGGGATTGATCGCCTCGTAATGTTTTTTACCAATACTTGGTCGATTAAAGAAGTGATATTGTATCCTTTGATGAGGCCGAAGGAGAGGAAGAAAAAAGCAAAAAAATGACGAGGGAAGAGGCGTATAAACTAGTTTGCGAGAAGACGAGTAATAAAAACTTGGTGCGGCATATGGTTGCGGTTGAGGCGTGTATGAGAGCGTTGGCGGAGAAACTTGATGGAGACCCTGATATTTGGGGATTGGCGGGGCTTCTCCATGATGTTGATTATGAGAGTGTCAAGGACAATGAGCCCACCAAAAATCATATTAAAGTGGCGATGGAGTGGTTAGAGGACAAGGATGTACCAGAGGAGGTAATAAATGCAATAAAGGCGCATGGCTGGCAATTTGTGGAAGGCATGCCGGAGCCGGTGACGCCGATGGAGTGGGCTCTGTACACGTGTGATGAGCTCACTGGATTTATCGTGGCGGTGGCTTTGGTGAAAGGTGGAAAATTATCTGAAGTGGAAGTCTCGAGTGTGATGAAGAAGTGGGGGCAAAAGGCTTTTGCGGCAGGGGTGCATCGGGAGCAGATTGAGCTTTGTGATGAAAAATTAGGAATAAAACTCCCGGAGTTTGTGGAAATGTGTTTGAATGCAATGAAGGAGATTAAAGGAGAGCTTGGATTATCATGATAGATATTAATTTAATTCGAGAAGATATTGAGAAGGTAAAGGCTGGGGTGGCCAAGAAGGGGTATGATCTTTCGATTGTGGCTAGAGCACAGGAACTTGATGTAAAAAGACGGGAGCTAATCGAAGAGGTTGAGGGATTGAGGGCGAAGAGGAATGAGTTTGCAAAAGAACAAGACCATGAGGGCGGAAAGAATGTGAAGGAAAAATTAAGGAGACTTGAACCGGATTTAGCGAAAGTGGAAAAAGATTTGGAAGAAGTGATGAGCGCAATTCCTAACTTGCCTTGGGATAATGTGCCGGAGGGGGAAGGTGAAGGGGATAATATTGAGGTGCGAAAGTGGGGGGATGCTGGAAAGTCTGGTAAAGACCACTTGGAGATTGGGACAGCGTTGGACTTGATTGATTTTGAGGCAGGAGCAAAAGTCGCAGGGAGCCAGTTTTATTTTCTTAAAAATGAAGCGGTATTACTGGAGCAGGCGTTGTTGCTTTTTGGGATGGAGATACTCATTGAGAAGGGCTTTAAATTGATTTCGACGCCGGACTTAGCCAAGAGTCGATATTATTTAGGGACGGGGTATCAGCCGAAAGGAAAGGAAGCACAGATTTACGAAATTGAGGGGCAGGATTTGGGTTTGATTGCGACGGCAGAAGTCACAATGGCGGGGTATCACGCGGATGAAGTAATTATGAAGAAAGATTTGCCTTTGAGGTATGCGGCGGTATCGCATTGCTTTCGACAAGAAGGAGGGGCATATGGAAAGTATTCAAAGGGGCTTTATCGGGTGCATCAGTTTACGAAATTAGAGATGTTTATATACTCCTTGCCTGAAAAATCAGAAGAGATGCATCAGGAGATTCTTGGAATCGAAGAGGAGATCTTACAAAAACTTGGGATACCTTACCGCGTGCTTGAGATGTGCACTGGGGATTTGGGTGCCATTGCGGCCAAGAAGTATGATCTTGAGGCTTGGATGCCGGGGAGAGATGATTATGGAGAGGTGACCTCGACGAGCAACACGACGGATTACCAGGCAAGAAACTTAAATATTAAATACCGGGAAGGAGATCATAATGAGTACCCACATTTACTCAATGGGACGGCCATCGCAATTAGTAGGACACTAATTACGCTGTTGGAAAATTATCAAAATGAGGATGGGAGTGTGACGGTTCCTGAAGTACTTCGGAAGTGGGTGGGGAAAGAAGTAATTAAATGAAAGATTTGAAGCGAGTCAGTGAAGTATTGATCTGGTCTGGAAACTACAGAAAGCTTGCCGAGTGGTACCAAGATAAACTGGGATTAAAGGTAATTGAAGAACTGAATCATCCGGATGATACTGGGATTGCAATGAGGATCGGAGAGAGTTACTTCTGGGTGGGAAAGCATAGTGGTGTGCGAGGGAAAAACAAGGATCCATATAGAATTATGATAAATATTGAGGTTGATTCTGTGAGTGGAACTTATAAAAAATTAAAGCGAAGGGGTGTGAAATTTATTGCTGATCCATTTAAGGCGCCGACTTTTGATAAATATTTCGCAACTTTTTGTGATTTAGATGGGAACGTTCTTCAACTGATTGGAGATAAGTAATTTGGCTAGTTGTCGAGAATGTACCAGAGGGTGATGGTGCCGTAGGATTTGTAAGGTGTCCATTTTTTGATTACACGTTCGATTTGGGATTTGGTTGGGTTTTCTTTTTGGTAGAGTTTGGCAAAGCCTTTTTTGAGTCCCAGATCGCCATAGCTAAAAACATCTTCGCGGCCGAGGGTAAAGATGAGGAACATTTCGGCTGTCCATGGGCCGACACCTTTGATGGTAGTAAGCTCCTCAATAATTTTTTCGTCGGAAAGCGTCGGGAATTTGTCGAATTCCACGGAGCCGTCGAGATATGATTGGGCGATGTTTTTGACGTAGCTTGCTTTGGCCCAGGAAAGGCCGGCATCGCGAAGTTCTTGGTCACTCATTTTGATTAGAATTTTTGGGTCGACTTTTTGGTATTTGAAGAGGGATATAAAACGGGAATAGATGGTGTTGGCGGCTTTACCGGAGAGTTGCTGGCCGATGATCTCACGGGTTAAATGAACAAGAAATTCTTTGGGATTTTGTTTTGATTTTGAAGGTTTGATCCAGTCATTGAAGTTTAAGTTTTCCATGGCTTTATGGATGATGGGGTCGACTTTTTGGAAGTGGCGACGGATGGCTTGATGTGTGAGGGTCATTGATTACTTTAAAATAAGAATTTGATTGAATTTATGATTTTGTGATTGTTATTTGATTTTGTGGTAATAATTGCTTTCTTGAAATCTGTGAATTTCATGCCCGGGCATTTTTCGATGATATAGTTTTGGATTGCTTGGGTGAGTTCATCAGAGCTTTTAACAACTTCTAAAACACTTGGCCAATTTTCAAGGAAGAACAAGAAATTCGATCCGAACTTTTTGTATCCTTTCTTATGAATCATTTTTAGTCCTCGGACCATTAGACGTGAGTATGAGGTGTAAAAATTGAGATAATAAGGGTTTTCTGGTGAGTAGGGAAACTTGTGGTGCATGAGTAGTGCAAAAGGTCTGATTTCGTAGGCTTTTTCTTTGAGACAAGTTAAGGCTAGATTGTTTGTCCACAAATTGGTGCGGCTATCGAGACAGACCATTGAAGGAATATCAATGTGGTGGGAAAAAGGGCCAACTACTTTTTCAACGGGTGGAAAAAAGATTTCGTTTTCTAGGACATGACCGAGATCAACCTTTCTTTGACTCAAAAGTGGCAGGTGAAGTGACTCAACCTCTTTTTTTATTTCGTTACATTTGCAGTCGATGATGTTTCCTTTGAGAGAGTAGAAAAGGTCGATGTCGCTTGGTTCTACGCTGAGCAAAGTATCGATGATAAAGCCGCCCCGAGCGATGATTTGATCAACGTGTTTAGATTTTTCTTCGATGTTTCTTAATTCGTTTGCGAGGGTCGTAAAAATTTTGATTTGTTTATGGTTTAGCTGGTACTTTTCAGAGGTTATTTTAATTGGTGAAAGGTCGTTTTTTGCCATAGTGATTATTTCTCGTAGTATTTTTTGTTTTTGATTTTATCAGGGAGGAAGCTTTCTGTGGTGTATTTTTCGTAATCTTTGCCGTAGTTGAGATTTTTCATGAGCTTTGTGGGGGCGTTCCGTATGTTTAGGGGGACGGGGAGGTTGCCAAATTGCTTAACATCGGCAAGGGCAGCCATGTAGGCGTCGTAAGCACGGCGATCTTTTTTAGCATTGGAGAGGTAAACGACACCGGCGGCTAGGTTTTCTTGACATTCAGGAGGGCCAATTTGCTGACAAGCTTGGAAGACGGCGTTAGCGACGACTAGGGCTGTTGGGGAAGAGACGTCTTCGGAAGCGAAAACGACCATACGGCGTGCGATGTATATAGGGTCTTGGCCGGCCTCAATCATTCTTGCTAAATAATAAAGAGCGGCGTCGGGCTGACTGGCGCGCATTGATTTAATGAAGGCAGAGATAACGTTATAGAACTCATCACCTTGTTTGTCGAAAGCGAGCTGGCGGCGCTGGAGGGCTTCTTCGATGTTTTGCAGACTGAGGATATTGTCTTTTGTAAGTGAAGCGGCGATTTCTAAAACATTCAGGATTACCCTTGCATCTCCATTTGATGAATCGATTAAAAATCTCTTGGCTTTGGGATTAATTTTGATTTTGAGGAATTTTAATCCTCGAGTAATAATTTTGCCCAAATCATCAGCTGTGAGCTGGTTTATAACGAGAACGCGGCACCGGGAGAGGAGGGCAGAGATAATTTCAAAGCCGGGGTTTTCGGTAGTGGCTCCCATGAGAATAATATCGCCTCGCTCGACGTGTGGGAGGAGCTTGTCTTGCTGGGCTTTGTTCCAGCGGTGGATTTCGTCGAGGAAAATAATCGGTTGGATAAGTTTTTGTTGGTGGCCAGCGTCAATAATTATTTTTTGTATGTCTTTGGTGCTCGTACTTACGGCGGAGAATTCGTGGAACTCGCGGTCAAGTTCGGTAGCGATAATTCGAGCAAGAGTGGTTTTGCCTGAGCCGGGAGGTCCCCAAAAAATGAGGGAAGGAAAAAATTTATTTGCTTTGGAATTTTTGAGAAGGGTGGGGATGATTTTGTTGGTACCGACGAGATGATCTTGGCCAACGAATTCTTTGAGGGTTTTTGGACGAAGTTGTTCAGGAAGTGGAATTGACATAAAACATATTTTAGCCCGAAAAAATACCGAAGTAAAGAAAGTGGTAAGATTTAGGAGTGGAAGAGAAAGAGAAGGAAGAGAAATTAAAATTTAAGGAATTTGTGGGGTCGGCGTGGTGGTCAATTAAGATTTATTGGAAAATTGCGCCGGGTTTGGCTTTTTGGTCGGTGGTATTGGGAGTATGCTTAGAAATTTTTACTCTGGTAAATAACTTTATTTTTGCCAAACTGATTGATGTTTTAATTGGCGTTTCCCGGGGTGAGATCGATTTCACGCGAGTTTATTATGTGATTGGAATTTTCTTTTTCGTGTCAGTAGTGCGAACAGCCATGGGATTAGCTGAGAACTATTCGCGGCGAACGCTTCAGATTTATAGTTACCCAAAGTTTCAGGAATTGTTGTATCGAAAGTTGCAGGCGTTGGGGGTGGCGACTTTGGAACAGCCAAAAGTAAATAACTTGGTGGCCAGAACGCAGCAAAACTGGCGGATGGTGGAAATTCAGTTTCAGAATGCATCAACGATTATCAGTATTTTGGTGAGTTTGGCTGGTTCGGGGGCAGTTGTCGTGTGGTTTGCACCGCAGTTAGTGCCGCTATTATTGCTTGTTTCTTTGCCATATATTTATTTTGACAGGCGATATCAAAGGAAGACTTGGAGTGAAGATAAAAGACTGACTGAGGCTCGTAGGGCGGCATATGACTCGTCGGGAATGCTCTCAAGCCCCGCCCAACTTCAGGAGTTAATGATTACGGGAGGAAGTAGGATTTTGGAAAAAAAGTTTTTGAGTTTTGTTAATGGTTGGAATGATTTGATGCGGAGGATGAGAAGTGCTTTTTATAAAAAGCTGGTGATTTTGAGGGTGCTTCGTTCAAGCGTAGAAGCATACGCGGACTACGTAATCATTATGAGATTTTTGGCGAAAAGAATTTCGATTGGTGATGTGACTTTTTACTTTCGGACCGTGACTGGGTTTGCGGGTGACATTCAGTCTTTGAGTGATTATTACTCAAGTATGTTCGAAAGCGCTTTGAGGGTGCGAGAAATGAGGGAATTGTTTGAGATGGGGCCGGATTTTGAAGATGGAAAAAAAGTGGTGCCAGTGCTATCCAAAGGGCCGGGGATTGAATTACAAGATGTTAGATTTTCTTACCCCAACTCTAAGGTTGAGGTGATAAAGGGAATTAATTTGGTTATTAGACCCGGGGAAAAGCTGGCGATTGTGGGCCACAATGGGGCAGGAAAGACAACACTTGTTAAGCTTCTTTGCCGTTTTTATCAAGTTAGCGGTGGCGAGCTTTTGGTGGAGGGAACGAATATTAATGATTTTAAAATCGAAAGTTGGTACAGAAACATGGGAGTATTGTTCCAGGATTACAACACCTATCCGCATTTGACGGCGACAGAAAATGTGGTGATTGGGGATTTATCAAAGAAGATAAAAATGAGCGAGGTGAAAAAATACGTTAAGCGGGCGGATGCGCACGCGTTTATAAAAGAGTTTGAGAAGGGCTATGATCAGATCTTGTCAGAGAAATATAAGGGGGGTGTGAGGCCTTCGACGGGGCAGTGGCAGAAAATTGCGATTGCGAGATTTTTTTACCGGGACGCGCCACTAGTCATTTTTGATGAACCGACAGCGGCGATTGACGCGGTAAGTGAGAAGAAAATATTTGACAAGATTTATAAGTTTTTCGAGGGGAAGACGGTGATTATTATTTCTCATCGGTTTAGTACGGTAAGAAATGCCGATCGCATAATTGTTTTTGAGAAAGGGAGGATTGTGGAACATGGTTCACATGCAGAATTGATGGCGATAAATGGGACGTACGCTAAAGCGTTCAAACTTCAGGCAGAGGGTTACACTAGTTAATTTTCAATTTTCAATTTACAATTGACAAATATGTCAGGTTTGGCAAGCTTTTTGGCGGGGACTAGGATTTTGGCGGAAGTAGAAAGCCCGATTAACGGGAGGTTAACGGTGGTGCGGGATATTCCATGGGGGACGTATATTAAAGGTGGAGGATTGACTCAGTCTGGAGGAGTGGCAAAAAAAGTATGGGAGACGAGTTTGCGAAAAACCAAACAGACAAAAGGGGAAGTGAAAAAGGCTTTGATTTTGGGATTAGGGGGTGGGTCGATTGCCAATTTAATCGGAAGATTCTGGGGAGAGGTAGAGATTGTGGGTGTTGATATTGACCCAGTGATCGTGGAGCTTGGGAAGAGATATTTGGGGGTGGACACTGACGTGAAGGTGGAGATTACCGATGCAATCGGCTGGGTGAAAAAGGATAAAAGTAAGTATGATTTGATTTGTTTGGATACTTATGTGGAGGATCAATTCCCCAAAAAATTGGAAAGTGATAGCTTTTTGAAAAATGTGAAGGGGTTACTGGCGAAGAGTGGAGTTTTGGTAGTGAATAGACTTTATTATGGAGAGAAGCGTAAAGAAGCGGATTTATTTGAGAAAAAGCTCGAGAAAATATTTAGTAGTGTGACAAGAGTGTACCCAGAGGCGAATGTGATGTTTATTACTTGATGGTGATAGTTGGGATATTCGCTCGCTGGACGAAATCGGAGAGGGGTACTTTTTTGGTGATTGGCTTTCCAACTTCTGCTTCTGTGGAGTAATAAGCGTAGATGATTTCTGTATTATCGCCGGTGCCGGTTTGCTCGACGATAACCGCTTCTATTGGTTGGTTTCCTTCGTTGATGGTGACGGTGAATTTGGAGGTGGAGTTTAGTTCTAAAGTTCGGTTGAGACTTTTGACGGCTTCTTGGGAATTAGGGTACTGTAGTTTGACAACAACACCTTTTCCTTCTTGACGGGCAAGTCCCAAAAAGGGAAATTGACTAGTGCCACCTGTGCTTCTTTCGATAAGGATAGAATCGTTGGGCAGAACTTTTTGAGTTTTGTTGAGAGCGTATTCGGCCTTGGCATGTTCTTCGGCTGTGACGTTGGGTGAGGATTCAAGTGAGAGAGACTTATTGTCTGGGAGTGCTTCTGCCTGGTCTGCTGCGAGAAGTGGTTCTGGGACTGGCGCTGGGGTTTTGTGGGGACTTTCAGCTGGCCGGGCGACGATTTCTAACCCTAGTTTTTCGAAGTGGTTGGCGGCGTCGGCTAGGGCTACTTTTTGATCATCAATTACGAAGTAAACACCTTCTCCAGTTTCGGGATTTGCAGGAACGAGTTTGATCACGGTTTCTTTGTCGGGGTGGATGAGAGCTTCAGCAGGAGTGAAATGAGGTTTTTCTCTGGAAGAAAATGACGTGTCGGTCATAGTTAGAAAACTTTTTGGTCACGGGCTTTTTGGTAGAGGGCTTTGGCGTTTATGAGGCCAGCGCCAAGACCAATGGGGACAATGAGCATTTTAGTGAGACCGCCGATAACAGGAAGGTAGCCTATTGCGTAGTAGACAATGATGCCGAGAGCCAGGGAAACGTAAAGGTTGGCTGATTTACTGACTTTTTGATTAAGCCACTGGCCGATAGCGAGAATAACATAAATTCGGGCGTAGTAAGTAAAGATAACAAAGAGGATAAGTGAGATAAAGGCCAGAGGGATACCGACGCCGGTGACTAAGAGAAGAATAAAGAGGATGGGTAAAACTATTATGGCAAGGAAGCCGAAACCAAGAGAGGCAAGGGTGCGAGTCTGGACGATCTCGATGGCCTTTTCGGCGCAATTGGGGAAGAGTTTAATAAGGATGAGTCCAAAGACAAGAGTGGTAATGATACCGGTTAGGGTAGCAAAAAGCTGGATGCCTTTGAGAAAACTTTTGACAGCTTCGGTGTCTGGGCTTTGGAAACTTTTGAATTCTTCAGAAACTTCGTGTTTGGTGGTGGTGCCGCTAACAATAGCGCCTTCATCGATTAAGGCTTCTTCACTAGTCCAGTAATCGAAGTTGCCGGCAATTTTTGAACCCGGGGTGAGCCGGAGGGTGCCAACGCGAGCCTCAAGGTTTTTACCGGTTTGACCGCGGAAGGTGAGATTGCCACCCGCAACAAGAGCTTCTTCGGTGATGGTCGAACTAACCATCAGGTTGCCACCCGCGAGTTGAAGAGCTTTTCCAATGGTGGCACTATCGTTAATAGTAATATTGCCACCAGCGAGACTAAGATTTCGTTCGATGTGGGCGTCAATATTAACTTGACCACCAGCTGCTCGGACGTCGCCGTTTATGGTGCCGCCAATATCAACAGTGCCACCAGCAACAAGGAGATCACCATTGATGGTGCCATCGATGGTGACTTGGCCACCGGCTGTGTAGACATCGCCGTTGACGGTACCAAAGATCTCGACCATTTCACCCGCGCCATAGAAATTGCCTTCAATAACTTGATCTTTAGCAACGGTAATGATTTTTTGCCCTTTAAGGTTTTCGGCGGCGAGGCTTGTGGGGACAATAATTAATAGTAATAGTGGGAGAAGCACGAACAGAAGTATTTTCTGCATGAAATAAATATAGCATAAGCTTTGTGGTAAGCAAAGCTTGCCATAGCGAGCTATGGTAGAATCAAGGGATGTTTAAGGGGGTAATATCAAGGGTTTTGGACACGAATAGGCGGGAACTTGGTCGGCTGGAGAGGGTCGTCACCGAAACGGAGAAGTTTGCTGGGGAAACTAAAAAAGCGAAATTTACTGATTTTAAGAAGAAAACTGAGGAACTTCGTGAGAGGGTTAAAAAGAACGAAAACTTGGAAGAAGTTTTACCGGAGGCGTTTGCGTGGGCAAAGGAAGCGGCTTGGAGAACATTGGGGCTTCGAGCTCACGATGTCCAGTTGGTGGCGGGGAAAGCTTTGTTTGAGGGGAAGGTGGTGGAACAGAAAACCGGGGAGGGAAAGACTTTGACGGCGGTTTTTCCTCTTTATGTAAGATCGCTCCTTGGAAAGGGAGCGCATTTAGTGACGGTGAACGATTATTTGGCTCGGGTGGGAGCAGGGTGGAACGCGCCGGTTTATGACCTTTTGGGGTTGAGTGTAGGGGTGATCGCGGGGGAACAAAAATCTTATATGTATGATACTTCTTTTAGTGATACTAGCCATGGTGATGAGCGGCTTGAACATCTTAAAGATGCTTCTCGTAGGGTGGCCTATGATGCCGATATTACTTATGGAACGAATAATGAATTTGGGTTTGATTATCTTCGGGACAACATGGTTGATGATATATCAAGAATGGTTCAGAGGGGACATTACTTCGCAATTGTGGATGAAGTGGATTCGGTTTTGATTGATGAGGCGAGGACACCACTTATTATTTCGGCGCCGGATGCAGAGCCGACACAACGGTATTACGAGTTTGCGAAGATGATTGATCAACTTAATGCCGATACAGACTACGCAATTGATGAAAAAGCGAGGGCAGCGACTTTGACGGAGCACGGGATTTTGCGGGTGGAGAAGATCATGGGAGTGGATAATTTGTATGAGAAAGATTTTGAAGCGATTCACCACATTGAAAATGCTCTTCGGGCACGATCGCTGTATTTATTGGATCAACAGTACGTGATTAAGGATGGGCAAGTTATTATTGTTGATGAGTTTACGGGGCGAATGATGCCAGGGCGACGATGGAGTGATGGACTTCATCAATCGGTGGAAGCGAAAGAGGGTTTGGTGATTCAGCAGGAGAGTAAGACGATGGCGACAATTTCTTTTCAAAATTATTTTCGGATGTACGAGAATTTGTCAGGAATGAGTGCGACGGTAACGACAGAGGCAGAGGAGTTTAAGAAGATTTATAACTTGGATGTGGTGGCGGTACCAACTGATAGGCCGATGATCCGGCAAGATTTGGGTGACGTTGTTTATAAAACGAAGCGGGCGAAATACGGGGCGGTGGTGAAGGATATTGCTGAGAAAAGTAAAAAAGGTCAGCCAGTTTTAGTCGGGACAACTTCGATTGAACAGAATGAAATTGTGGACCAATACTTGAAAAAGATGAAAATTACCCACAATGTGTTAAATGCCAAAAATCACGAACGGGAGGCGATGATCATTGCGGAAGCGGGCAAGCCGGGCAATGTGACGGTTGCCACAAACATGGCTGGGCGAGGTGTGGATATTGTTTTGGGTGGAGCTCAGCCAGACCGAGAGATGGGGCAAAGTACAGAGGAATGGCGGGGGACAAAAGAATACAAGCGGTGGGAGGACGAACACAAAAAAGTGATTAATGCTGGGGGGCTTCATGTGGTGGGGACAGAACGGCATGAGAGCCGTCGAATAGACAATCAGCTTCGAGGAAGGAGTGGACGGCAGGGGGACCCTGGAAGTAGCCGTTTTTATTTGAGTTTGGAGGATGATTTAATGCGAATTTTTGGTGGAGAGCAGATTAGCAGTTTGATGGACAGATTAAAATTGCCAGAGGATCAGCCGATTGAAAATAAATTAATTAGCCGTGTCATTGAACAGGCGCAGAGTAAGGTGGAAGGATTTCATTTTGATATTCGAAAGAATTTGGTGGAGTATGACGATGTTGCGAATCAACAGAGGGAGATAGTTTACAAATTAAGGTATAGAGTGTTGTCGGCGATGAGTTTGAAGAAAGAAATATTAAGAAAATTGGAGCTTCAAATTGATCAAGTGGTGCTTCTCGGTTGGTACGAAGGTGAGCCGGCGCCGGATTATGATCGGGTATTGGTGGGAATCATGGAAATAGTGCCCTTGGATGATGGGTCGCGTGAGGGCTTAAAGAAAAAAATTAGATTGATTAAGGACAGAGAGGCTTTGCGCGAATTTTTGGTGAAAGTGGTTCATGATGCTTATAGGATGCGAGAGGCTCAGGTGGGGGAGGAAATGATGAGGAAAGTTGAGAGGTTTGCATACCTTTCTTCGATTGACCACCTTTGGGTGGACCATATCGATTATATAGATAGTCTTCGGGAAAGTATAAAGCTCCGGGCCTATGGACAAAGGGACCCATTAGTGGAGTTTAAAGGTGAAGCATTTGATTTATTTGAAGCCTTGCTTGATAAAATTAATGAGGAACTGGCGAGAAGAATTTTCCGAATTGGGGTGAGAGTGGCACCTATTATTCCGATGGATAAGATCGAAACAAATGTGGATGAAAGTGATAAAACGGGTTTAACTGAATTATCAGGAAATGAAGAGCAGAGAGGATTGGGGCGGTCCGCTCAGCGGACCAAAGCCCAAGATAAGCTTGGGAGGAATGATCCATGCTGGTGTGGTAGCGGAAAAAAATGGAAAAAGTGCCATTATCCGGAGGTAGAGTAAGTTTATGCAAGAAGTTAAATTACCAAACCAAGTGTTTGTTGTTCGAGGATTGACTTTGTTTGCCGTAGGCCTAATTTTGTATCTGGCGTTTCAGGTGATGCGTCCTTTCCTGGGAATTTTGGCGACTGGAACAATTGTTGCTGTATTTTTAAACCCGCTTTACCAGTGGCTTAGGAAGAAAATAGGCAACAGTGCTTACCCTGGTTTTTTGACAGTGACTTTCTTTTTTCTTTTCATCCTTGTGCCTTTGATTTTACTGCTGACGAATTTGATTGGCGAAGTGGTTTCGGTGACTCAGCAGTTGCAGGAAGATCCCGAATGGCTGCGGACGTTCCAACTGACGGTGAGATATTACGCGATAAGTTTGCAGATCCCGCTTGATTATGGTGCCGTTGATTTTGGCGGCCAGATATCACAGCTTCTCTCCTTTTTGGCGCGTAATGTGGGAGATATCGCCTTAAGATCGATCAGTTTTGTTTTTAATCTCTTTTTTACTTTATTGACAATATACTTTCTTCTTGTGAATCAAAGTAAGATTAGGACTTATGTTTATCAACTTGGCTTTTTGCCACGTGCACATCTTGATCGTTTGGTGAGTAGGGCGGCTGAGATCATTAATGGCACGGTGCGGGGATATCTAATAGTTCTTGTTTTGCAGATGGTTGTCGGGATTGTTGGCTTTTTGATTTTTAGAATTTCTGCAGTTTTTCTTTTGGGATCTTTGTATGGATTTTCGTCGCTCTTGCCCGTGGTGGGAGGGTTTTTAATTTGGGTGCCTGTTGTATTGTGGCAGATAGTGCAGGGTAATGTTCTTGTGGCAGCATTGATGACAGTTTGGTTTTTTGGCTTAAGTTTTTTGGTAGAAAATATTTTGACACCTCGAATTATCGGCCGAAGCACAAAACTTCATCAGTTAATCGTGATGTTTTCGGTTTTTGGCGGTATTCGATATTTTGGACTGTTAGGGATGGTTATGGGTCCGGTAGTTATAGCCTTGATGTTTATTGCTTTGGAGATTGTTAGAGATTTAAGTCAAGGTGGTGATTAAAGTAATGGTGAAATACAAAGGTTTGTGGGTGGTTGTATTAATGCTAACTGCATTTTGGGGTAGCACTACTTTGGTTTATGGAAATATGATGCCGTGGGGTATAAGTGATGAGCCAACGACGCTAGATTTGGCGACGGTGATAGCTACGATGCTTTTGGCGTTGATCGTTAGGTCGGGGTTAGCCAATGCTTGGGTAGAAGGAGGGGTGGCGCGATTTTTCTTCAAATCATTTTCCAATCGGAGAAAGATTTACAGGACGATTTTTTGGGTGAACATATTGACGATGGTACTGGTAGTTTGGTCGGCATCCAGGGTGAGTCATTGGCTTTATCAAATGGGGGTGAACGTTAGTGAACTGGGAAAGTTTCTGGGGTATCGGATGGACGTTTTGTTAGTGGAAGTGATTCCATTTGTTGGGGAGCCGCTATTTTATGGGACGATTTTTAAGAGGCACTTAAAGAATGAGCAGATTCCTGCGAAGTTAATTTTGTCTTTTTCGCTGGTAGCAAATTTGGTGACATTTGTTTTGGGGGCACTGATATATTTTTTGGTTTCTGCTCGAAATTGAAGAATGAGGAGGATATTCGTGGTTATTTGGTTGGGACTTTTGGGGTTTCAGGTGTGGAGTACAAACGTTGGGCAGGCATATAGCTTGACACCGGCAGAAGTGGATGCGGCAATCACGCGAATGAATGTTTACCCAAGGCAGGCGGCGAAGATGGGATACTTATTGGAGGTCAAGCGAGAGGGACAGATTGTTAATAGAATAATTGGTAACTTTTTTACTGCGATCGATTTAAATGAGTATTTTGGCCAAAGACTGCCAATCGTGTTGTTTATTCCTACGATGATTGGTCTTTATTTTGTGGTGTGGGAGAAACGGTGGAGGATGATGTTAGTTATGTTTGTAATTTCGATCGGAGTGATGGCTGTGATTGGTCCTTACGGAAAGTATGGGCCGGTGTTGATACTGGGCTTTATTTGGGGGTTAATTGGTATTGGGCTGGGAAAAACATTGAAAGTAATATGAAAAAGTCGTTAGGTTTGGGGTTCATTTTAGTAATTGCCGCTTTTTTGTATTTTTATAAGTTGGCTGAAATTCCGAGTGGTGTGTATGTTGATGAGGCAAGCGTTGGGTACAATGCTTATTCGATATTTCGGACGGGGCGTGATGAATATGGTCAACTCTTACCTATTTATTTTCGGTTGATGGGCTCTTATAGCCCGGGATTTCAGATTTATTTGTTGGCGGGACTTACGAGAGTGTTTGGTTTAGGTATTTTTTTGATGCGGTCGATTGCGGTCGTTACGATGCTTGGGAGTGTGGTTGTTTTTTATTTATTCGTGCGGTCGTTGGGAATTTATAGGCGGGAAGAGACATATTGGTTGACCACGTTTTTTTACGCGATTTTGCCCTGGAGTGTGTTTAGCGCGCGGCAGGGTTACGAAACGACACTTGGATTTTTTGTCTTTAGTATGGGAGCGTATTTATTATTTAGATCGTTGAAGTATCCAAAATATTTGATGTGGGCGGTGGCGGCTTTGAGTTTATCAACATATATTTCACATAATCAAAGATTTTTGGCGCCCTTGTTTTTGACTGGCTTTTGTTGGTTGTTTCGGAGGGAGGTTTTTGTAAAGAAGAATTGGGGGGTATTAAAGGCAGCGATTTTGGTGGGGATCGTAGCGAATATTCCAAATTTGGTAATGACGGGGACGAGGGCTTTTTGGATAAAAAATAGTCAGTTTAATCCGGAGAATTGGAGGATTGTGATGACATATTTGTCACCGAAAACAATATTTTTTAGTAATCCAGATATTGATATGCAACACACGATCCCGGAATTGTCTTTGGCTTATAACTTTTTGGTGGTGCCGTATTTAATTGGAGTATTTGGTTTTTTAAAGAATAGGAAGCAAACTTGGGGAAAGTTTTTGGGGTTTTATTTTGTGATGGCGATATTGCCGGCAATATTAGCTGGGCAGTTTTATAATTCACAGCGTCCACTGGTACTTATTTTCCCTTTAATGGCGATTATTGGCGTGGGGATCGACAAAATGGGAAGGCAGATAATTTGGGTGCCGTTGACGGCTTATGCACTGGTAACGCTTTGGCGGAGTTATTTTGTGCTTTTCCCAGTTGAGAGGGCCAGAGGATGGAATTGGGGTTATGATCAGATAGCAGAATTTATAGAGGCGAATCAGGAAAAGAAAATAATTGTGGATGGCACAAGAAACCCGAGGGCTTATACACTTCTTCTTTATCATTTGAGGTACCTGCCAGAGAAGTATCAAATGGAAGTTGACCCGTATTTTCGTGAGAATTATTGGCAGGCACCTACGCCCTTGGACAGTTATTACTTTGGAAATGTGGAGGTAAGGCCGGTGGATTGGGAAAAAGATACAAGACAAGGCTTGTTGATTGTGGGGGACGCGCTCACGATTTCGGAATCGCAGGCGAGTGAGCATGGACTTATCAAATTAAAAGAGATTGTTGGCCCAAAGGGGGAAGTATTTTTTGAGGTGTATGAAGTGGCGGGTTTTGCTGGGGAATGAAAGGCACTCACGGGGATGGTTTTTTATTTTCATCCCCGCGGTGGGTTGGAGGCAGCTCGCAAAAATTAACGGATGAGCTATTGCGGCTCGTGTAGCGCGTAGGGCGTTTTTAATCCAGTGGCGGCTTTGACTTGGATGATCTCGCCGTCGCGAGGTTCCCTGGCGGGGATACGGAAGATGGCTTCCGTTTCCTCATTCGGAGCAAGGACGACAAACTGTACCTCGACGCCGATCGATTCTCCGTTTTGGTCGTGGAGGGTGATGGCGGCGCTGACTGGCTCTTCGCTGATGTTGACGAGGGTGATCAGGAGGAGCCGGCCCACGGCTTTTTCGTTCGGCTCTAGCTTGTAGCTGGATAGCTGAAGAACGTTGGGCTGACCGTCGAGGTAGTATTCGGCTAAATCAAGCAGGTTTGATGGGCCGCTCCCACCGCGCCCTCGAACTAAGCCAGGGAAGACCATACCAGCGGCGTGCATCCGGGCGAAAAGGTCTATAGCCTCGGCCACGAGCGCGCGTTGCGCTTTGAGAGTAGCGAGTGCGTTTTGCATTTGATCAGACATTTTTGCCTCCGTTTCTCTAATGTCTGACTTTCGAAAAGTGGGCAAGTATAGCATGCTATGGGGTAGTAAAGCAATTTGAGAGTGGTGGTTGACGATAGAAGCAAAAATTAGTACGGTGGAAAGGATGAGTTTGACGGAAAGCACCATGATGAAGCTGGGCACCGAGATGCCGGATTTTGCGTTGCTTAATGTGGTGAATGGAAAGGAAGTTTCAAGCGAAGATTACGAAGATGCTAAGGCGATATGTGTGATGTTTATCAGTGCTCATTGTCCATACGTGCGGCATGTGGCGGATGAGCTCTCTAAGATTGGGCAATACTACGATGGAAGTGGGCTTGAAATAGTGGCCATATCTTCGAATGATGTTGAGAACTATCCGGAAGATGGGCCAGCGGGAATGTGTGAGATGGCGGAGGATTATGAGTTTCCTTTTCCGATTTTGTATGACCAAAAGCAGGAAGTGGCAGCTGATTTCATGGCGGCTTGCACGCCGGACTTCTTTTTGTTTGCCCCTTCGGTTGATGTTCAGGGCAGGTTTGCATTGATGTACCGGGGGCAGCTTGATGATAGTCGGCCAGAAAATGGGAAACCCGTAACAGGCGCAGATTTACGTGCGGCAATTGATGCGATTTTGGCAGGGAAGAAGCCAGAGGTGGCACAGAAGCCAAGTAGTGGCTGTAGTATAAAATGGAAGGCTGGGAATGAGCCGCTGTATAATAGGTGATGGTGGTTGATGAAGTATGCCAACGGGTGAGGGATTTTTTTGAAGCATATGAGTCTACTAGTTTTGACAGAGACGAGTTGATTGTGCGAGCTGAAGACGAGATAAACCACGTTTACTACTTAAGAGAGGGATATGTGCGGCTTTACGCTATGAGTGAGGATGGCCGGGAACTGACCCTGAATATTTTTAAGCCGGGTAGCTATTTTCCGATGACTTGGGCAATAGGAGAGCTCATAAATAACTATTACTATGAGGCGATGACTGATGCAAAAGTGATCATGGCGCCGAAGGATGAGGTGGTTAAATTTATTAAGGGTGATGAAGATGTTTTGTATGAATTGACGAGTCGAATTGTACGGGGATTGGGTGGATTGGCGGAAAGAATGGAGGGGCTGTTTTTTGGAAATTCGAACTCGCAAGTGGCCTCGTCGCTTATGATGGCGGCAAAGCGGTTTGGAGAAAAGGACGAAAAACAAGCGATGGTAATTGGTTTATCGCTTTCACACCAAGATATAGCAAGTTTGGCGGGGCTTACACGAGAGACAACAAGTATCGTGATGAAGAAGTTTCAGAGGGCGGGATTAATTTCTTATAAACGACGGTACGTGGTGATTTTGGATATGGTGGGATTAGAAAAAGTGGCTGGCGAGCGTTGACTTTTAGGCTCGTGTGTGGTTATATACCGTACTAGAAGCGATGGAACCAGTTACCCAACAGCAATATTCTCCAGTGTCTCAGCAACCGTCTCCGGCTATGAATCCTCAGCCGAATGTGGGGTTTCCGTCGGCAAAATCTCAGAATGGATCAAAGACGAAGTGGATTGTATTAATCGTCGTGATTATAGGCATGATTTTGGTGGTTGGAGGGTGGTTATTGATGAAAGGTGATGGCTCAAATACTGAACCAACACCGACACCTGAATCAGGTGTTTTAAGTTCGTTTGCAACACCAGTTCCTGATCCCACGGCCGAGCCAACGGAGGAACCGAGTGCGGAACCAGCAGTTAAAAGCGAGGTAAAAATTGAAATATTGAATGGCACCGGGACGCCGGGTGATGCGAGTTTGGTAAAAACAGCTTTGACAAAATTGGGATACGAAAATGTTGAGGCGGCGAACTCTGATACTCAGGAAGAGGAGCGGACGACGGTAACATTCGCGAGGGAGCTCCCAGCGGCGACTATTGATGAAATCACGACTGCTTTGGAGGAGATTTTCAGCGAAGTTAGAGTGCGTAAGGGAAGTTTGACGGAGGGACTTCATGTAAAGATATTGACAGGGCCGAAAGGCACCTCGACAACTTCAAGTTCGCCGACGCCGGCGGCAAGTGCGACGCCGACAGCTTCTCCTGAGGAATAAAAAAGCCTCATGGTAAGCAGAGCTTGCCATTCGTACCTCATGGTAGAATAGGGCAATGGAATTGGTGCAAGAAAAGTTTGGGGTGATTTTTCGAGTTGTGGGGAATTATAAGTTACCAGGAGGACTGGTTTTTGCACCAAGTTATCTTCAGGCGGGCTTAATGGTGGTGATGATTTTTTTACTTGTTTTGACGATTGGTCAGCTTCGAAAAAGGTATTTGGGTTGGCATATTAGTGGAATCATGCCCGGTTTAACTTTTGGGTTTGTGATTGCCCTGATATTGGAGGGGATTTTAATTATTGGCGGGAGAACGATTGTGACGGAGGTTTTGGGTTGGAAAAATGCACCTAAGCCAATTTCAAAGGTGCTCGAGGCGGGGCGAGCAAGAGCGGTTGATGTTTTGGGGGTGACGGAATGTTCTTGCCCTTCAGAGTAGAGAAATATGAATGATTTAAAAAAACGGGTGGATGATTTAGTGAATAAGGTGAATGACTTAGGGGACGCGCTTTGCTTGGGGGAAAAAAGAAAACGAGTTGATACCCTTCAGTTTGAAAGTGGGATGACGGGGTTTTGGGATGACCAAAGATCGGCGCAGACGAAAATGATGGAACTAGGAGAGCTGAGAAGAGGGATTGAAGATTATGAAAAATTAAGTAGTGAACTTACAGCTTTGAGCGAGCTTATCGGAGAGAATGAGGTTTCTGATGATCTCCTAAAGGATATTAAAAAATTGGAGGTGCTTTACGGGAGACTTAGGCTTGAGACGTATTTGTCGGGAAAATATGACGGGAAAAATGCGATAGTTACGATTCATGCTGGGCAGGGAGGGACAGAGGCAATGGATTGGACGCAAATGCTTTTTCGGATGTATGTTCGTTATTGCGAGGGGAGAGAATGGAAAACGGAGGTACTGGATGAGACAGTGGGGGAAGAGGCGGGGATTAAAAGTGTGTCTTTTAAAGTGGCAGGGCGAAATGCGTTTGGGTATCTCAAGAATGAGTCGGGAACGCATAGGCTCGTTCGACAATCACCTTTTAACGCGGATAATTTGCGGCAGACATCATTCGCGGCGGTGGAAGTTTTGCCGGAGCTATTGGAGGCGGATGCACCGGATGTGGAAATAAAAGATGAAGATTTGGATTGGCAGTTTTACCGGGCGGGGGGGAAGGGTGGGCAAAATGTGAATAAAGTGAGTACGGCCGTGCGCTTAATTCACCGGCCAAGTGGAATTGTAGTGACAGCGCAAACAGAGAGGCACCAGGAGCAAAATCGGGAGAACGCGTTGTCTCTTTTGCGAGCAAAGTTGTGGGTGCGAGAACTTGAACGACGGCACCAGGAAAAACAAGATATTAAAGGGGATTATGTACCACCTTCTTGGGGAACGCAGATACGAAGCTATGTGCTTCATCCTTACAAAATGGTGAAGGATGTAAGGACCGGAGTGGAAACAGGGAATGCAGAGGCCGTGCTTGATGGTAGGCTAGACGAATTTATCGAAGGAGAGCTGGGACTAACAAGTTAATTTGTGTTATATTGAAGATTATGGAGAAGGTCGTGTCGGTGCTTGATCCAAACGTGCCGCCAGTAGTGCCGGCGCCGATGAATCGAGCTCAACAGGAAGGAAAAAAGATTTTGAGAAGTTTTAGTCAAGGAAATTCGGCAACAAAGAAAATCTATGCTTACATGGTAGTAGGTTTGGTGGTTATTTTAGTGGGAGGGTTAACAGGCAAACTCTTGGCAGGTGGAGGAACTTCAAAAACAAGCAATGGTACGGAGGTGGTGACTAAAAATGGTGAAGTGACGGAGGCTGGAGCTCCTGAGGGTGAATTTACAGATGAGCCGGCAGAGGGAATGCTTCTCGCTGGGGGGATGGAAGATGAAGGGACACACCACTTGGATCGGGGAATGGGACCCCAAAAGGATGTGTATTTGTTTTCGACATCGCTCGATTTATCAAAGTTTGAGGGGAAGAAAGTGAAGGTATGGGGGCACAGTCTAACTTCAAAAAGAGCACCATGGTTGATGGATGTGGGGAGAATAACCGTTTTGGAGTAATGCTTGAAAGAGGAATATTCAATGCTTGAATACAAAAACGTAAGTAAGAAGTTTGGGGATATTGAGGCGGTGAGTAATGTTTCTTTTATAGTGGAACCGGGAGAGTTTGTGTATATCACAGGTCATTCGGGGGCAGGAAAGACGACTTTGCTTCGGCTTTTGATTCGAGAATATTTACCGACGTCGGGAGAAATTATTTTTGATGAGGTGGAGGTACATTCACTCAAAAGAAAAGATGTGCCGGTTTTAAGGCAACAGATTGGGTCGGTTTTTCAAGATTATAAGCTTTTACCGGAACGGACGATTTTTGAGAATGTGGAAGTGGCCTTGGCGGTCAAAAATGTGGCAAAGGATGAGCGAGCGGCAAGAGTGGAAAAGGTGCTTGAATTGGTTGGATTAAAAAAGAGAATAGGGCTTTTTCCGTCACAGCTTTCGGGAGGGGAGCTCCAGCGAGTAACAATAGCGCGTGCTTTAGTGGTTGATCCGATTTTAATTTTTGCGGATGAGCCGACGGGAAATTTGGACAGCAAGACGGCGGCGGAGATAATTGAGCTTTTTGAGAAAATAAATAAAGAGGGAAAAACAGTACTGGTGGCGACACATAACGAGCATTTGGTGGGAGCAGGAAAAAAACGTGAAATAAAGCTTGCTGAGGGAAAATTAATTCATGATAGCGGGGCGAAGAAGAAAAAGAATGATAAAATAGGCGCTATAAGCGAAAAGAAAGAGGAGAAAGAAAAAGAAGATGAGCCATCTCGCGACTAGCTTTTCCTATATTAGGCGGGCGCCGTTTCAGGCACTGGCCGCCATGAGTGTTTTGACTTTGACATTTTTTGTGGCGACAATTTTGGCGGTTCTGACTTATTCCTCAAACCAAGTTTTGAAATATTTTGAAACGAGGCCGCAGGTGATTGCTTTTTTGAAAGATGGAGTGGTAGACGCGGATATCGAGTCATTGAAACAGGAGCTGATGAATGATGTGCAAGTAAAGAACTTAAATTATGTTTCAAAAGAGGACGCTTTGGGAATTTATAAGGAGGCAACGGCGGATAACCCGCTTTTGGGGGAGCTTGTGAGCCCGTCGATTTTTCCGGCGAGCTTGGAGTTTAGTGTGACCGATTTGGCTTACACGGAGGAGATTGTCGCTAAGGTCAGTAGTAATGAGATTGTGGATACAGTGAGTTTTACGGCAAATCTCGGGAGTGACGGGTCATTGGGAGATGTGATAACAAGACTTAAGAGTATTACTTATTATGTGCGGCTCGGAGGAGTGGTGATTGTGGCGGCCTTGGCGGTGACTTCTTTTTTGGTTTTGATGGTCGTGATTGGAATGCGAATCGCAACGAGAAAGAAGGAAATAGAATCTTTGAGTTTGATTGGGGCGACGGGGTGGTTTATAAAAGCGCCGATTTTACTTGAGGCGGTGAATTATGCGATTGCAGGGGTAGTTTTGGGGTGGCTTTTGGCTTCGGTGTTACTGCTTTATACAACACCTTCGATTTTGGATTACTTT
>Ga0208958_1001355_pt1 | contig 24719 bp, 30 predicted proteins | sample RifOxyB1_FD_184032 | JGI IMG/M metagenome (GOLD analysis project Ga0208958, IMG submission 184032) | Soil microbial communities from Rifle, Colorado - Rifle Oxygen_injection B1 (SPAdes) | ecosystem: Environmental > Terrestrial > Deep subsurface > Rock core/Sediment | place: Rifle, Colorado...
ATAACAATCCTTAAAAATATAAATTCATTGAAAAATATAATGAAAAGAGAGAAAAAAGAACTCGAGCTATTATATGAAGGTAAATTACTTTTAATAGAATCTACAGGCACTAGTGCAATAGAAGGAGAGAGTAATTATACTGAATACGGCATGGAAATATCTGGAAGAGATCCAAGAGAACTTCAGGATCATAGGGGACTGATTTTTCCAGATTCAATAGGAAATCATATCCAAGTATATTATGATAAAGGGCTTAAAAAAAGTATTATTTTTGATACAGTCTTAAATAGGTGGTATAAATAGCAGACTATGCCATTTAAAGATTATCAAAAACAAGTAGATGAATGGACTTCACAGTTTGCTCCACAATATTGGAATGTTGAATGGCAGCTAAGCCAACTACAAGAAGAATCAGGGGAGTTGGCAAGAGAAGTTAATCACTATCATGGTCCAAAAAAGAAAAAGGAAAGTGAATCAGACAGCACAATTGGCAAGGAACTTGTTGATGTAATTTTTCCATTAATATGCATGGCAAACAATCTTAATATTGATTTAGATAAAGAATGGGAGTTAATGATGCAGGAAAGACTTAGAAAAAGAGATGCTAATAGATTTGAAAAAAAAGATTAATTACTTCAACTTCACAGCAGTTCCATAAGCCAATAATTCGCTGGCTCCCTGCATTACATTGGAAGTCATAAATCTAACATTAATAACTGCATCTGCACCCATTTCAATTGCTTCATTAACCATTCTGTTATATGCTTCATCTCTTGCATGGGAAATCATATCAGTATAACTCTTAATTTCTCCGCCTATAATATTTTTAAGACTTGCTCCAATATCTCTCCCAATATTTCTGGATCTTACAGTATTTCCCTTAGCTATACCCAATATCTTAACTACTTTTTTGCCAGGTATTTCATCTGTCGTAGAAGTTATTATATCCATTTTTATTAAAATTATCTGCTCTTTTTATATTTTCCCCTAGTTTTTATTTGCTCAACATAATTTTCCCTTCCAAAATCAATTAGTATTAAAAATCCTATTATCAATAAAACAATTCCATAAATTGCAATTGGCCATAAAAATAAAGAAACTACTAGCAAGGTAATTCCAATAATAATTATAATTATGCCTGTAATTGTCCTGGATTTATCCATAATAAATAAACTAATATGGAATTAATAAACTTAATCGTCCACAACTAGCTCAGCTTTACTACTATCAATAAGAATATCTGCTATCTTCTTAGAAATATTGACAACATCACCTTTTTTATATGGTCCAAAATCTCTGCCATCCAAACCTACAAATTTCTCCATATCTTCAAGAAATAAAATAAGCTTCAACTCCCTTTCTTCACTTATAACCCCGTTGCCATTTGCAAACTCTTTAGAAACAACCTTTTCAGCCTGTTCTATGGAAATCATGACATTGTCAAAAAGTTCTTTCTCAAAAGGAAGCATGTTTTCAAAATCTCTCTTGCTTATCCCAGTCTCAGAGGCAACAAAAACAAGGCTTAAGAGCTTTTTCTTCCTTACTAACATAAGCTCCTTAAATATAGAAATGGCATTTTCCAGCTGTTTTTTGGTTTTTAAAATCTCGTCAGAAAACAAATCTCCTCCCTGACCTGCAAGTTTCTTTTTTTCCTGTATATATTCAGCAACCTGATTAACAAATTTCTTAGTCAAAGGTTGAAGCTGCTCACTATATCTTTCTTTCCTCAAGCACTCATATATATCATTATATGTTATCATCTTTCAATTTAGCCATATTTGGAAAATTTAAAACTATTATGGTTCTGCACTAGGTAAAACAAAATTTATAAGTCTCCTATTTATTATAATTGCATGTTTAAGTTCTTGAAGGAAAAGCTAAGCAACCTTATAAATGGTGACAAAGAAACTAAGGAAATAGAGAAAACTAAAGAGAAAAAGGCTGCTAAGAAGAAAGTCCTGAAAAAACAGGCATTAAAGAAAAAGAATAAAGAAGAAATAGATTATTCTGCCACAACAATATTAGAAGAAAAACCAGAGGAAAAAACAGAATTAAAGGAAGAAATAATTGAAAAAGCTGTAGAGTTAGAAAAGCCAGAAGTAGAGGAAAAACAAAGTTTTTTCTCCAAATTTAAAAAAAGGTTCACTTCAAAGCTGGATCAGGAAACATTTGGCATATTTTTTGAAAAACTGGAGGAAATTTTATTGGAAAATAATGTCGCACTAAGTGTAGTAGACAAAATTAAAGAAGATATGGAGAAAGACCTTGTTAACATAGAAATAAAAAAAGAAAAAATAGAGGATGAAATTAGAAAGTCTCTAAAAAATTCTATAAAAAAGATACTTGTTGATCCTTTCGATATAATAGAAAAAATAAAATCTAAAAGGGAAGAACCGTTTGTAATTTTATTCTTCGGCATTAATGGCAGTGGCAAAACAACCTCAATTGCAAAACTAGCTTATAAGCTAAAGCAGAACAATATTTCATGTGTTTTAGCTGCAGGGGATACTTTTAGAGCAGCTTCAATAGAGCAGTTGAATAAACATGGGGAAAAACTTGGCATTAAAGTAATAAGTCAAAATTATGGTGCAGATGCAGCAGCAGTAGCTTTTGATGCAATAAAATATGCCAAGTCCCATAGCATTAAAACAGTTTTGATAGACACTGCTGGAAGAATGCATACTAAAGACAACCTAATAAAGGAAATGGAAAAGATAATCAGAGTTACAAAACCTGATTTAAAGATATTTGTAGCAGAATCTATTACGGGAAATGATGCAACAGAACAAGCAAAAACATTCGATGAAAGTTTTGGTATTGATGGAACAATACTGACTAAAGCAGATGTAGATGAAAAAGGCGGGACTGCAATTTCAGTTGGATTTGTAACTGGAAAGCCTATACTGATGCTGGGAGTTGGACAAAATTATGAAGATTTAGAAGTATTTTCAGAAGAAGAAGTAATCTCTAACCTTGGATTAGACTAAAAAGCAAAACCACAACTTTATTAATGCTAATTTAACTAATTTTTATATGGTATTAGAAGGATTAGGCAATGTTCTCAAGAAAAGTGTGGATAAAATTAGCTCTGCCATATTTGTAGATAAATCTCTAGTTGAATCAATTGCAAAAGACATGCAAAGGGCTTTAATCACAGCAGATGTAAACATTTCTTTAGTAAAGGAAATATCTGATAAAATAAAAAAAGAAGGGGAAAAACACGTAAAGGGAATTGAGAAAAAAGAGCACTTGATAAAACTGCTCAATGATGAAATAATAAATATTTTAGGCGGAGAGAGAAAAGACCTTGCGCTGGGAAAAAAAGAAAAAATTATGTTTATCGGGCTTTACGGAACTGGAAAAACAACTACTATTTCAAAGTTAGCATCATATTATAAAAAAAGGGGGAGAAGTGTTGCTCTATTAGGCCTAGATGTTCATCGTCCGGCAGCTTCTGAACAATTAGAGCAACTTGGAAAAAAAATTGACATCCCTGTATTTATAGATAAAGAAACAAAAAATCCTATTGCAATATGGGAAAAGTATGAAAATAAACTTGAAAAATATGACTTAATTTTAATAGATACTGCTGGAAGAGATGCATTAGAAGAATCTCTAATAAAAGAAATACAGCTTCTCTCAAAAAAAATAAATCCTACACACTCACTTTTAGTAATTGCTGCAGATATAGGCCAAGCAGCCAAAGCTCAGGCTCAAAAATTCAAGACAGTTTGCAACATTGATGGAGTGATAATTACAAGAATGGACTCTTCAGCAAAAGCTGGTGGTGCTTTAACAGCTTGCAAAGAAGTAAATGCACCTGTTTATTTTATAGGAACGGGTGAGCATGTTGCAGATATAGAGCTGTTTAATCCCAAATCATTTGTTTCAAGATTATTGGGAATGGGTGATTTAGAGTCATTACTGGAAAAAGTGAGAAATGTAACTGATGAAAAATCACAGAAAAAAACTCTTCAAAATCTAGAAGAAGGAAAATTCACCCTGAATGATTTTTATGAGCAATTAAAATCAATGGAAAGTATTGGGTCATTTTCAAAAATAAAGGAAATGATTCCCGGTTTTGGCAAAGCAAAAATTCCTGATGAATTGCTTGGTACACAAGAAGAAAAATTAAAAAAATGGAAGCATGCAATAAATTCCATGACTCCGGAAGAAAGGGAAAACCCTGAAATTCTGGAAAAACAAACCTCACGTTTAAGCAGAATAGCAAAAGGATCAGGCACAAATACTGGAGATATCAGGCAGTTAATAAAACAGTTTAAAATGATAAAAGATCTTGCAAAAGGGGCAAGGGGCCTTGAGTCTATGGATCCTTCAAATATGAGCCAGAAAGACTTAATGAAGCTGGCTAAGAAATTCGGCAGGAAAAAGTTCAAGCTTTAATCATTTATTATTCTTAAAATAAAATATTATAGAAGACATCCAAGATATTAATGTAAAGACTCCAAGTAAAGGCCAAATTAAGAAAATAAGAAGGAAACCAGATGCAAAAGGACTATCTACAGATTGTTGTGAAGAAACAATAAAATATGATGAGAACAAAAAAATTAATGCTACCCAATTAAAAATACTAGAGACATAATTGCCTGTTTTGGAAAAATCAGACTTAAACATTAATATTAAGAAAATTAAAAAGTAAACCATAAATGCGGGAAAGAAAATCCAACTTATTCCTCCTAAAGCTTTTTGATATAAATTATTAAAGAAAAATGTTGATAATAATACTAGAAAAACTAGGGAATTTACAAAGTAAACAATTTTACCTCTTTCCATAACCTATCTACTAAAACAATATATTTAAACTTTTAATCTTTTTTAACATAGAAATGCTCATCCCAAAAAATCATCCTTCCCATCTCATCTAAATGAAAGTTCAAAGGATTTACATTCCAAGGGTGTTCAAGTACACAAGCTCCTCTCTTATGCAAAGACCTAACTCTTTCATTGCCAATATACTGCCCGGCAAAACCAATAGCAACTCCACCATCAGGATCAGGACTAATATGATTATAAACCATTACTCCTGCACCATTCAATGAATTAAAACCAGAAATGCCTTGATTATAATCTTCTTTCAAAATCCTTTCAAATTCCTCTAAAGAAACATCTTCATCTAACCCTAAAGCAAATGTCCAAGGTTCCAAATTAACAGGTCCGCTTACAATTTCAAAACCTTCAGGAAGGTATTTCTCAAGTTCATGATTTCTTTCTGAATCATAAAATCTAGGATCATCTAAAAAAGCTCGCCTATCACCAAATCTATGATTAAAACCAGTTCTTATTTTTGCAGCTAACATAAAAATTTAATGGAAGCGAGGCTTTTTAACTATTATCATAATATAAAGCATATGTCAAAGCAAAAAATACTCCAACAGGGCGCTGAAGCAACAATAATTCTAGAAAAGAATAATGTCTTGAAAAAAAGAATGAAAAAATCATATAGGATTGAAGAAATAGATGAAAGGCTGAGAAAAACCAGAACTAAAAAAGAAACAAACTTATTAGAAAAATCTTCATTAATAATTAATTCTCCAAAACCATTAAAAACAAATAACAAATTTGAAATAAAAATACCTTATATCAAAGGTAAAAAACTTTCAGAGCATTTTGATAAATTACCTAAAAAACTAGCAAAAGAAGTCTGTAAAAAAATAGGGCAGAATATAGCAAAATTACATGACAATAATATAATGCATGGAGATTTAACAACAAGCAATATTATCCTAGATAAAAATAACAATATATGGTTTATTGACTTTGGTCTAGGTTTCCACTCTGAAAGAATAGAAGATAAGTCAGTTGACTTGCATTTAATAAAACAGGCCTTAGAGGCAAAACACTTCAAAAATTTCAGAGATTACTGGAAGAATATAGAAACTGGCTATAAATTCTCAAAAAACTATAAAAAAACTCTTGATCAGCTTAAAAAAGTAGAGTCCAGAGGAAGATATAAAGAAAAATATTAATCTAATTCAATATCTTCTTCGGTGTCTAAATTAGAACAATCAATAGTACAAGATGAATAACTTTCAGTATTACTACAAATACCATCTCCACAAACATTAAGAGAGGCACAATCATTAGAATTACAAATACTTTCTCCAGAACCACAAATACCATCTCCTAAAATAGTACAATATCCAGAATTATCATCCTGTCCACCTGTAGGATCTAAACAATCTTTAACATACTTATTTATTGGAGCTACTTGCAAACCAAAACAACATTGAGGAGCTCCAGAATAATCCACAAAAGCTTCACCTTGAGGAACACAACCTGTAGGTATTGAGTATAGACTAATTCCACTTAAAGAAGGTAAATTTCTTATTTTACCATTATCAACTCCAAATTTAGCTAATATTGTCGGAGCAATATCTTTTCTATCTCCTCCACGAACAACTGCAGGATCATTAGTTGCTAAAAAAGTATATGGGGCATTTCTATGAGTCATCTGACCCTCATCAAAACCATGATCTGTAGTAACATAAATGTAAGTCCTGTCATAAATTCCAAGTTCTTTTAATTTGTCAATTATCTTCCCTAAATCTTTATCGTCATTTAAAATAGCATCTGTATACTCTTGAGAATTTTCACCATAGTGATGTCCTAAATGATCAGGTCCGTAAAAAAGAATAAATCCAAATATTCTTTTATTTTTATTTTGTTCTAATAATGGTAATGCTTCACTAACAACATTATCATTTTCTTTTAAATGATTTTCAAATATATCAATATTATTTTTAGCATTACACCAAGGTTCTGATTCTTTAGCAGTTTTTACTTTCCCATTGTTTGTAGCCCATGTATCTCCCTTACATAAATCTCCAAGATTATGTCCTTTAGCCCCTAAAAAAATAGTGACAATATTATCGTCTCCAAAATTATTTTCTAGTTTTTCAAACACAGTATATCCTTCAGGTATTGCTGTAAAGTTTTCATTACTATAAACTCCAGTTATCTCTGCATCATAGCCAGAAAGTATTTGTGCCCAACCAGGTTTTGTAGCAGTTACACCATTAGTAATAGTAGTATTGAAAATCTTTCCTTTAGATAGTCTTTTCAAATTAGGAAGGCCATTTTCACACCCAGGTAACTTTTTATTATAACACTCCCAGAAATGATCTCTTTGAGTTCCATCCCATCCAATAACAAGAACATTAAAACTAGTATTACCTTGAGGAGCTGAATTATTTTCTTCAGCAAGTTTACAAGCTCCTAAATAACAGCCATTTTCACATCTCACAATTTTAGTTCCAATTGAAGATCTAATATCATTTTTACAATACCTTTCAAATAAAATATTTCCATTAAAACAAAAATCATATCTTCTTATTTCATGTTTATTGTTAAATTGGTAAATAATAGAGCTAAATGTAAACTGGCTATCATCATTGGAATTTGAATAGTCTGTCTTATCAGAATCATAACAAGAACTATAACCTTGATTAAAAGTAACATTACCAGTTATAGAAGAATTAATAAAAATAATAGACAAGACAATAACAAGAATAATCCCAAAAACTAACAATCCCTCTTTATTACCCATTACTAAGAAGAAATAAACTAGCTATATAAATATTTTTATGAAAATAATAGCTAAGGTATGGTTGGTCCCAGGATTCGAACCTGTATGTCCGAATTCATGATGATATAAGAAGGTTTGAATAGCCCTGCCAGGATTCGAACCTGGGTCTCTGGTTCCAAAGACCAGAATACTTGACCACTATACTACAGGGCTATATCACAACTTAAATTTAAAGTATTAAAAAACTTTCCTATCATTTTCCCAAGCCAAAAATAGCCAAAAACCAAATCTTTAAAAACCAAGAAAAAGAAAGAAGAGTATAAAATGGTAAAGAAAGAAACAAGCAAAGAAACTGGTAAAAAAACAACAGAAAGAGCCAAACTAGAGGATATTGAAAAAGTAATTGTGGATCTTGGGAAAAAAGGTCTGACACCTTCTAAAATAGGGATTGAACTGAAGAAAAATTATGGTGTTGATAAAGTAAAGACCATTGGAATAAGCATAACCAAAGTTCTGAAGAAAAATAATGTTAGCTATGACAATGATCTAAAAATAGTGTCTAAAAGAATATTAAAATTGGAAAGCCACTTAAATAAAAATAAACAGGATAAAAGAGCAAAAAGAGAACTTGTAAAATTTGTTGGATTAAGAAAAAAGCTTGAAATCTACGAATCAAGAAGAACTGAATAATAAACAAAATAAACAAAGAGGATGATAAAAGCAATAAAAGAATTTGCTTATCAATTCCTTAAGGAAACTGAACAAACTACGATAAAAGTTATAAGCCATCATGACACTGATGGAATAACTTCAGCATCAATAATTACAAAAGCTTTGCAAAGGCTTGACAGAGAATTTTCCTTGACAATTGTTAAGCAACTGGAAGAATCAGTAATAAAAAACCTGCCGGAAGGCCACGTAATACTTTTTGTAGACTTAGCTTCTAATAGTTTTAATTATCTGAAAGAAATAAAAAATAAAGTATTTATTTTAGACCACCATGAAATAAATTCTGAAATACCGGAAAATGTCTCTATAATAAACCCTCACTTGTTTAATGAAGAAGAAATAAGCGGAGCAGGACTTGCATATTTATTTGCAAAAGAATTAAATGAAGAAAATACAGATTTGGCCTATTTAGCAATAATCGGAATGGTTGGAGACCAGATGGGAAAAAGCCTTGGCAAAATATATACTCAAATTTTAAAAGACTCTAACATAGAGCTAAAAAAGGGAATTACATTATATCCTGCTACAAGGCCTTTAAATAAAATTCTGGAGTATAGTTCAGACATATTTATCCCAGAAGTAACTGGCTCATCAGAAGGTTCTGTAAGATTCTTGAGAGAAATGGGAATCGGAACTGTTAATGGAAAGTACAAAAGCATAATTGAGCTAAATGAAGAAGAAACATCTAAGCTCATCACTGCCATAAGTGTTCATAGAACAGACAATGGTCTGACAGAGGACTTGATAGGAAATATATTTTTAGTTAACTTTTTCAGCCGTTTAGAAGATGCAAGGCAGATAAGCGCAATGATTAATTCCTGTAGCAGGCTTGGAGAAAGTGCAACAGCCATATCATTTTGTCTGCAGAAAAGAAACTCTAAAGAAAAAGTAGATAGCATATATGCTAAATACAGACAAAATATAGTAAAGGCCCTTAATGCACTGCCAATATTAAAAAAGATAGAAAGAGAAAATTATGTGATAATAAATGCTGAAGATAAAATAAAAGACACAATGATAGGAACAATAGCCAGCATTATATCTAATTCAAAAGAGTATCCTGAAGGAAAGGCAATTATAGCAATGGCATATAATGAAGATAAAATAAAAGTATCTGCTAGAATGGTTGGTAAATCAGGAAGAAACATAAGAGAATTGTTAAACTCTGTTATAGAAATAGTTGGTGGAGAAGTCGGAGGGCATCATGCTGCTGCAGGCTGTTTAATAACAAAAGAAAAAGAAGGGGAATTTTTGGAAGAATTAAAGAAAAAACTGGAAATTGAGCTGATTAAACTATAATTCTAGTGTTAAAAAGACTTTTAAAGACATATTTTATCCTATTATAATGAAAAAAATAATAGTTGCTGGATTCATAAAAACCCGCAGGAGTTTTTTATAATGGATTATCAAGAAGGAGATATAATACTCTGCAAGGTAATTGGCATAGTTAAAACAACTGTTTTTGTAGAAACTTTAGACGGCATAAAAGGAAGTATTGTAATGAGTGAAATTGCTCCAGGTAGAATAAGAAACATAAGGGATTACGTAGTTCCAAATAAGATAATTGCCTGCAAAGTTTTGCAGGTTAGAGATAACCACCTATTCTTAAGCTTAAGAAGAGTTAAATTAAATGAGCAAAAAGAAGTGCTGGAAGAATACAAAAAAGAAAAAAGCTATGGTGGGATAATTAAAACAATCTCTGGAAATAAAACAGGAGATATAATAAAAAAAATAAATGAAAAATACTCTTTAAGGGATTTTTTGGATAATTCTAAAGAAAATCCGGAAATATTAAAAGAATTTTTCTCTAAAGAAGAAGCTGAAAAATTAGGGAAGATAATGTCATCTAAAAAAGAAAAAGAAAAAGAAATAAAAAAGGAATTTTCTATAACATGCACTTCACCAAATGGACTGGAAATAATAAAAAAAATACTTGGAAAATATGGTGGAATAAAATATCTTGGAAATTCAAATTATACAATATCAAAAAAGTCTCATGATTTAAAAAAGGCAGATCAGGAAATAAGGGAAATTATTAAAATAATAGAAGAAGATGCTGAAAAAGAAAAGTGCAGTTTTGCTTTGAAAAATAAATGATACTAATTAAGAAAGATTAAGTCTTAAAAGTATGTTTATTATAATTTGCCAAATAAATCCAGGAATCCAAGCCATCATTTTAAACCTCCTTTCAATCCCAAATATAAAGTAAAAAAGAATATAAATATTACTATCTTGCAGAATACACAATAAAATGCTGTTAAAAAAATGCGAAAACAAAGCCTGCAGTTCATATACATTTAAAGATAAATGCCCAAAGTGCAATTCAAAAACAAAAGATGCTCATTACAAATTCAGGGAAAGATTTGTTAGAGAAAAATAAATGAGATGTCATAAGAAGAACCTTGGTTCTTTTTATTAAAACAGCCTCTTCTGCTCCTCAATCATTGCTACACCATACTCACCATCATAACCTGGTTTGATTTTTATTTTTGCTTCCCTGTTCCTTATAATTAAATCAATAAGTTTTGGCTTAACTTCTTTAGAAATTAAATCTTCCTTGCTAACCCTAAGTAAGATATTAAACTCATTTCCAAACTTTTCAATTAAACTATTATAAATCTCCCAATTTCCCTTGCTTGCAATCCCTGAACCAGTATGTAAAACAAGCAGTTCATGTAGAGGAAGTAATTTATAAAACTGTGCAGAATTTTTAGAAATAAATCCCTCAGGTTTTTTAGCAAGTTCTTCAACTCTATATTCAACTCCAATAATCAATTTTCCCCTGCATTTAGGGCATATTCCATTTAGTTTTTTTGTTTCTTTAGGATTGCAGGAAAAGTTACAATTCCTATGCCCATCCCAATGATATCTTCCATATTCAGGAGGAGTTTCAATAGTTGCTTTAAGTCCTTTTCCTGTTCTTATTGCATTCATAATATTATCGTAACTTAATTCAGGAATATCAAATATACTAGCTTCTCTTCCAATTCTCCATGGCCAAAAACTGTGGGCATCACTAAAACTAACAACTCTTACTTTTCCATCAGCTACTTCTTCAAATCTCCAAAGCATTGAAGGGTCTGCAGACATGCCAGACTCTATTGCATGTATTTTATCTAACTGATCTCCAAAACATTCTTCCAAAGAATCAAATCCACTTTTACTTCCAAACAAACCGAACCAAGGAGTCATACAATGTGCAGGAATTATCTCAATTTTATCATCTATTTCTTTCAAATCCTTAACAATATCTCTGCATGCAATCCCAAATATCGGCCTTCCATCATAATCTAATCTTCCTTTGCTTCCTAAATAAGAAATTATTTTATCAGCAACCATTCCATTTGGTGCAAAAACAAGCAGATGAACAGCTCTTCTTTTTCCATTTTCAGAATACATTAAACTAATTTCAGTCTGCCATAAAAAAGCAAATCCTGTTTTAGTTCTCAAAATTCCTTTATTATCTTCTTTCAGCTCTTTGTCAATAGCTTTTCTATGTTCAGGATGCTGAAAATCCCCAACTCCCATTAAATCCAATCCTTTTATTCTGCCATATTTCTCCAAATTATCAAAGCTTAAATCTTTAGAAGTTGCTCTTGCATACTTAGAATGTATCTGCAAATCTGCAATAATTTCCATAATCACCTCACTATAAAAAACAATAAGATGATAATATAAAAAGATTTAGTTAATCCTCACTCTTCAAAATAACATCCTTCAATCCATCTTGTGTTACTTGGAAAACAGTTTCATTGTCCGGTAAATTAGGACTGTCAATTAATTTTGCAACTCTCGTGTCTTTTTTTCCTCTCCTTAAATACATTCTATATGTAGAAGCATGACCAACAATATTTCCTCCAATAGCAGTTGTAGGATCTCCAAACATCATAGCAGGGTTTGACATTACCTGATTTGTAACAAAAACGGCAAGATTTCTCTGCTCTGCTAATTTCATCAAATCATGTAAATATTTATTCAGTCTCTGCTGTCTGTCAGCCAATTGCCCCCTTCCAGAATATTCAGCTCTGAAATGAGCTGTCAAAGAATCAACTATAACTAATTTTATTGGCTCGCCATCTTTAATCATCTCTCCTATTTTCTCAACCAAAAGTATTTGGTGGTCGCTGTTAAAAGCTCTTGCAACAAAAATATTTTTTAAAACTTTCTCAGGGTTTGCTCCAATACCAATAGCATACTGTTTAACTCTTTCAGGTCTGAATGTCCCTTCTGTATCAATATATACTGCCTTTCCACCAGGCCCTCCTTTTTCTTTAGGTAATTGTACATGCACTGCAAGAGACAAAGCCAATTGTGTTTTACCGCTTCCAAAAGCCCCAAAAACTTCAGTAATAGCCTTACTTTCAACTCCTTTTCCCCCCAAGAGATTATCTATATTTTTACTACCTGTTGGAATATAATTAATGTCCTGCCGTTTTTTCTCATATTCAGAAGCATCCATAAATCCTAAATTTAACATTTTTCTAGAAGATTGGATTGCTTTTCTGCAAACAGCTTCTCCAAGTCCTGAAATATCAGATAATTGTGGAGGAGTCAATACTGCTACGCCCATAAGGTCAAAAATGCCTGCAGATTCTAATTTAGCCACGGCAGCTGGACCAATTCCTGGAAGGTCGCTTAGCTTCACTTCTTCAACAGCATCTTTAATTTTTTTTACCTCTTCCTTATCCATATCAACTCCAAAATTCTTCAATATATAAAGATTATTTCAGTACTAAATCTATTTCAAATTATAGTCTAAAATCGGTATCAACTATACTTTTAACTGCTCAATTAAAGAGTCAATATCAACTTTATTAACCCTATTAATCATTAGTTCAGTAGTGTTAAAAACACTATTACTTCTAATACTTCCCTCAAAGAAAAATTCTTCTCCAAGAATATCATTTTTCTTTTTTCCAAATAATTCGCTATTCTCCAGCTCATTTTCCTCTATTCCAAGTCCTTTAATACCCTCACTAAAAACAACTCCTCTAATATTTTCACTCCCATCATCCAAAACAAGAGTAAGCAAAGCTCTTTTCAAAGGGACAATTGTACCATGCTCCGTACATGAATTATTCACTGCCTTTTTACTGCAATTTGGACAGACTTCAAAAAATCTTGGCTCAAAAATCTGAACAATAAAAGCTCTGCTCTTAATATTTTGCCCGGGATTAACTGAATTCAAATTTCTTTCAGGTGCAAAACTTTCAGTTTTCACATTAGCTATTTGTTCTTTGCTTATTTTAAGATCAGAAAAACTTCCCAAATGTAATTCGTCATTTCTTATGCTCCCATTTCCAACCTCAATAACATCTCCTTCTTTTATTTTATTGCTCTCAAATAAAAAAATATGATTGGTATCCCACAAAACAGTTCTTATATTGCTTGTTTCATCAGCAATAGTCATGGCCATAACTTTACTTTCAACTCCGCTCTTTGTTGTAAACTTTCTTATTGGGGCAATGCTGATTATTTTTCCTATCAGGTTAACTTTTTTCATCCCAGACATCAGTTCATTTATTTTCAATTTTTCCTTATCAAAACTAATTCCAAGTTCACTTGCAACTATCTGAGCGCTTCCCTCTTTGCTTATTAAACCGGAAAGTTTAGCACATTTAGTCTCAACCCTTCTATTAATTTCCTCTACTGATAATCCGGAAGACTTAGAAATTTTCTCTACAAGCTGGTTATAATTTGTCATTTTATCTCTTTATTATTTAATCTAATTCTTCTACAAAAAGGTTGTTTTTAAAGATTATGTGAAAAAAACAATAACTTTTAAAAACACTAGTTCACAAACAAACCCATGAGTTTAGCAGCTGTAAAAATTAGAATAATGCCTGATGCTCCAGATGCAGATTTTGGGGAAATAGAGGCAAATGCAAAATCAATAATAACAGACAAAGGCGGAAAAGTAGCCTCTATAGAACAAGAACCGATAGCTTTCGGATTAAAAGCAGTAATAATCACTTTAAGCATAGATGAAAATTTTGAGCAGGATCCACTATTAAATGCTATAAGAAAAATATCCCAAGTTAGCTCTGCTGAAGTAATAGATTTCAGAAGAATAGGTTTCTAATATTAGTCACTATTTAGTTGTAACATATAGAAAGATTTATAAATATAGATAAAGATAGTTTTTTATGTCAACATCAGAAGAATATAAAGGTTTTGTAGAAACTACTATAGATTTAGCCAGAGATATAAAATCAGCTTACTCCAAAGGCAAACCTTATGTAACAAATCATGTTAAAAGAGTAGGAAAAGGAATAGCTAAAACTGGGAGAATAATTAAAAAAGTTGCATTTAACAAACCAATTTTATACACTGGAGCAAATGCACTTGCATTCGCTGGAATATCTTATTTAACAGATTCTTTAGGAACTGGTGAAAATGGGTTTGAAAATAATTATTATTCACTTGGAGCAGGATTAGGGGCAGTTGGAGCTTTTTGGACAGGTTTAGGAATTCAATATCTTAGAGGAGCATGGCCTTTTACAAGAATAGATGAAAATGCTTATTTCCCGCTTCAATGGTTTACAGGGCATAAAGGAAGAGTTCTGGAAGGCCCTGCAACAAGATTATTTGTTACTCCATTGGAAAAATTAGTAAGAGACGAAGAAGGACTTCCAGTATCAGTTACTAAAAGAGCGGATGAAAAAGATGTAAAAATAGCCTTTAGAACTGCTGACCAGTTGCAAGGAACAATGGAAGTGCAATTTACATATGTTATTCCATCAAAAGAAGATGCAAAAAAATGGTACTGGGACCTTACAGATCCAAGAATAAAAATAATAGATGATAGAGTAATAAGTACATTGCAGAATGTTATATCTGATATAAAAGAAATGGATAATGGAGATAGAAGAAGTGTTGGAGACAGTGCAACATATGTAGGAGAAGCAATTGCAAGACTAAATGGAAAATATGATGAAACTAGTAAAATAAGGGAATTGAAAAAGGAAATTGAAAAATTAGAAGAATTAGAAAAAGATAAAACTACACCAAAAGAAACAGTAAAAACAGGATTAGAGGAAAGATTACATAATGAAGAGTTAATGATTAAGCAAGAACAAATAAATCAATGGGGAGTTGAGATAAGAACCATAAGTACAAGTGAACCGCAATATGACACTACTTCACTGACAATACTTTCAACTAAGAAAAGAGCAGAAGTAGAAGCAGAGGCAATAATACAAAAAGCAAGAGGAGAAAGAGAAGCTTCAATAATTACAGCTGAGGCAACTAGGGTAACAAGCGAATATTATTATGAAAGAGCAAAAGAAATGTTAGGAAATAAGGCTGATCCTGTACAAATTACAAGGGTAGCATTATACCTAAATAATATGGACAACAAACAAGATTTAGCTAGAGCCGGAGCAACAATAGTCGATATAGGAGAAGGAATTCCAATAATACCTATTAACCCAAGCAGATAATCATAACAATTATAAATTATCCTTAACATAAAGATTAATGAAAAAAATAATCTTTATTGCAATATTCACAATACTTCTTATATCACTAGCATACTCTCAAAACATAACTGATTTAGACAATACTATAGACATAAATGAAAAAATACCTGAAAATCTGCAAAAATTCTTTGAAAGTTTAACTTCAACAGAGCCTTTTGTATTTGCTTCAAGTCAAACACTATGGGTTTTAACAGGAATAAAAGATCAGCAGCCTCTGAATATAATAATCATTTCATTTGTCTTGTTTTTATTAATGATTTACCTAATGAATGAAATAGTAAAATTTTCTTCAATAATAAATGAAAATTCAATAGTAAGAATAATTACCTCAATAGTTTTAGTCAGAATTATTTCTTTTAATGGAACTTTTAATAAACTGTCAGAAATAATATTTAGTTTTGTAACTCCATTTAAAATACTTGAAGAAAATCCAATATTAAGACTGATTGTAACATTAATTATAATAATATTTTTTACATATGGAATAACACAAACAGTAAAACATCTTAGAATACAATCAGGAAGGGAAAAATCAGAAGAAAAAGCTTTTGTTTTAGGAAGTAAGCTTAAAAGCCTCCTTAAAACAGCAGATACTTTTTCAGGAACTAAACCTTAAATGTCTAAATCCCAAAACCGCTTTCTTTATCTACAAAAATCCTCAAAAAATTCTCATACTTTCTCTCTCTTTCCCTTCGTTTTCTCGCTTTCCTTATTAATCTTATAACTCTAACCCATGATTGCTTAAAATAATAAGCTACAAATAATAAAGCTATAACAATAATCCATAATATTAATCTAACCAGCCAGTAATCAGGAGTACCAACCATTATTATTAATAAAACATATATAAGAGTAAGAAAATAAGTTTGTGCCAGTATTGTGCTGATAATTATGGAAGCAAGAATACTCCATCCTATTTTAAGATGCCCGTACAATCTAACAAAATCAAATGCTATACTGGCAAAAATAAACCAAAGAATTATAATTATCCACATTTTAAATGAAACTAAATCATAACTTTCCTTAAAAAGAACAATAAAAGCAACATTTAATTTTTTAAGAATTCCATCTAACCCTGAAATAAAGCTGTTTCTAAATATTATTTTTTTCCACTCTTCTTTCAAATAAACCCATTTTGCCTCAACACTATCCTGAATATTATTCGGAGAAATATCTTCAGGATCTATACCAGTTACTCCTTTAACAACACTATCTGGAGATAAAGGATTATCAGCAGCATCTGCCAAATTAATCATATGAATTATAAAAATTAAAGATACAAGCACCAATAAAAACAAAGCTCTTTTTTTCATAATTAGCCAAAGAAAATGAATATTTTAAACTTATTTGGCATAAAACAATTCAAACCAAATCAAAGAAATGTTTAAAAATGTACCACACTTCTAGATAAGATGAATAAAAAAGTAGTGTCATTGATAATTCTTCTACTTACATTTTCTATATTCTTAACAGCAATTGTCTCAGCGCAACAATCTCAAATGCTTGTAGATAATATAGACAAAACTCTTAAGAGCTTAGAACCTCTAGTAAAATATATTGTTGGTGATATCACAGACTCTACAAGTACGACAAAAGCATCCGAGATTTTATTCATAAAAGTGTTATTTTTAATAATTTTAATAGCAATAATATATAAGGCAGTTGAGCGCACGCCGACAATTGGAGAAAACAAAGCGGTATCATGGGTTATAACAATAATAGCAAGTCTTTTAGCAGTAAGATTAATCACAACTGATGCTTTAGTAAATTTCTTATGGACTCCTACAGGAGTATTAGGAGTGGCACTTATTACAATTTTACCATTTATAATTTTCTTCTTTTTCATAGAAGGATTTGGTGAACCATTAATAAGAAAAACAGGTTGGATGGTTTTTGCAGTTATTTATTTTCTAATGGGCTTGTTAAGATGGAATGAACTTAAACTAAACCCTGCAAACTATGGAGATGTAGCAAATATACCAATATTTGGCGGGGGAGATTATAACTGGTTGCCTTTTATATTAAATCTAAGCTGGGTATATATGATAATTGGAATACTGGCAGTGATTATATTTATTTATGATTCAAAAGTAAGAGCAAAATATGTATCTAACTCAATTAAAGCAGGAATGAAAACATCAGATGCAGTTGAATTAGCTGATTTAGAAGATGAACTCAGAAGGGTAAGAGGATCAATTGTAAAAACAACTGATAAAGAAAGATCAAAGAATTTAATAGCAAGACAAAGAGAAATATTGGAGAGAATAGAAACACTTATAGGAAGTTAACTGCCAAAGACCTGGCATAAATCTTTATAAAGTTTCTTCCAGTATTTTAAGTAATGAAAAAAAGAGTTTTGTTTACAACATTAGGAATACTAATAGCTGTTTTTGTTATTTTTATTTCAACAAATGTCTATGCACAGCCATTTGGATTCCCAGGTTCATTTGATTATATGATAGAAGGTGTATGGCAGAATATTCAGATAATTTTAATGTTCATTCTTGGAGGAGACGAAATATACACTGGAGAGTTGCTTTTTATAAAATTCCTGATATTCCTTCTTACCTTAGTGATATTAATTGCTGCTTTGAAAAGAGTGCCGACAATTGGAGAAAATGAAAGAGTTAACAGAGTTATTGCTTTAATAATTGCCCTTCTCGCTTCAAGATACCTTACAACAGAAGCTATGGTAAATCTTGTCTGGCTGCCATATGGAACACTTGGAGTTTTGCTTACATCTTTACTTCCACTAATAATTTTCTTTTTCTTAATAGAAAGCTTTGGAGCTGATTTCATAAGAAAAGTAGGATGGGTATCATTTGCAGTTATTTATTTTGGATTAGCTTATTCCAGATGGTCTGATTTTGCAGTTGGAAGTCAATGGTGGGAAAATCTTGCAATGATGTACGTTGGAATAGCACTAATTTCAATAATAATACTGATATTCGAAAGAAAAATCAACAGAATGTTATTAATTTCTGAAATAAAAAAAGGAGAAGGTAATACTCAAAGAATTTTATTGAAAAGTGATTTGCAAAAGGAATTAGCTGCAATAGATAGGGCTTTGGCAAATCCAGGATTATCTTCTAAAGATTCTGGTAAATTACAGGAAGAAAAGAGAAGAATACAGCAAACCATGGCTAGATTAAACTAAATATCAAATAAATGGGTAATAAAAGCAGAAATCAACCTCTTCTATAGCCGACTATACTTTTACCCTGATAAATTGGAACTTCAGGAGATTGCCTTCCACGAGGAGCATTTCTCAGAAGAAACACACCTGCAATAAGAATAACAGCTCCTATAACTATTATAATAATATAATTAATTGAACTCAAAAAAGGTATAACACTCTGAAAATAAACATTAGTCGGCTTAACTCCGGCAAGTAAAACAATTATTCCTAAAACAATCAAAATATATCCAGGTATTTTATTCATTTTATTAATAATTAATATTGAATTTAATATATAAAGCTTTTTATATCATTATCAATTTGTAAAGAAATAAAATGTTAACTAAAGAACAGATAAAACAGGTTAAGGACCAATTGCTAAAGCAGATAGAATCATGGCCTGAATCACAAAGAGAAAATGCTAAAGAGCAGATTAACTCTCTAAATGATGAAGAGCTGGTGGAGTTTCTGGTTAAAAATAAACTAGTAGACATTTCTGAAAGTTCAGACAAAGAGAGCATTAAAGCTCAAAGTCCTTTTCGTCTTATAATAAATGGTAAAATACCTTCATTTAAAATTGGAGAAAATAAAGAGGCGGTAGCTGTACTGGAAATAAACCCTGTATCAAAGGCCCACACCATAATAATACCAAAAAAAGCATTAAAATCAGATAACATACCAAAAGAAATTTTAGAGCTTGCAAATGAAGTATCAGAAAAAATAAAAGAGATTTTCAACCCGAAAAAAGTAGAGATAACTTCAACAGAAATTTTAGAAGAAAGAATTATCCAATTATTACCAATATATGACAATGAAACCCTTAATTCAAATAGAGAAAAAGCAAATGAAAAAGACCTTAAAGAAATAGAGGAAAAAATAAATAATTACACTAAAAAAGAAAATATTAAAGAAGATAAACCTGCTAAAAAGGAAATTCCGTTAAAAAAACTGCCAAAGGCCCCAGTCAGACGCCCATAAATATTTTATTAATATTAAAACAATAAAGGCCAGTAAAAATGCAGGAGAGAATGGAATACCTTGTTTAATAAGAACTTGTTTATTATAATACTTTTTAATCAAAGAGATATCATAAGCACTTAGTCCTTCCCAGCTCGGGGAAATAACTTTGACTTTATTCCCGGGTTTAATTTTGAATTTAATTTCCCTAGCTAGCCAGTCTCCAGGCATCAGATCTTTATGTGAAATATATTTTAAAAGGCATGATTGCTCCACAGATTTTGTATAATAATAAACAAATGGAAGAGCAAAAATAATCGCACCAACTAAAAATAGCATATTTTCATTTGTAAAAAATCCGAATATTATAAATAAAACAAGAACTAAAAAATCTAGTAAAAGGTATGTCTTATTTTCATAAATCCTTTTTCTGAAATCACTTGAAAATCTTGACATGTTTCCGAACGCAAGAGCAACACTGAAAAATGTGCTGTATATCGCCCCGAATGATAATAAACATATTACAAACAAAAATCCTATAAGCATATTGTCAAACCATGAATTAGTAAAAAGGATAATTGCTCCAAGAGCCATCATAAGTTTAGCATCTCCTCCTGCAAATAACCTTCCATAATAAAATAAATTAGCCAGGACAAAAAACACTCCAAAACCAATTAATCCCCATAAAATATAACCATAATCATTGGAAAACACACTGTAAAAAAATCTAAATGCGAGTGCAAAAATTAATAAACTAAAGTTTAACCAATTAGGTATTTCTCTTTTTTTAAAATCTCTGTATATTGCAGCTAAAATCCAGACTAAAGCCAGTATAATTAAAAAATCTACAACCTCTAATTTCATAATGATAAATGCATAAAAAGCTTTATTAATCTTCCTGGCATTAAACATTCATGTACAAGGAAGAGGTAAAAAAGTATTTATTTTGGGGGATACTTATAGTTATCATACTTGTTTCATACTTTTTACTCAAAGATTTCATAGTAGCTATCTTATCATCATTTGTTCTTGCATATATAATAAAACCAGTATATGATAGGTTATCAAAGGTAATGCCAAAAAAACTGGCTTCATTCATAACAGTGCTTGTTTCAATTTTAATAATAATTTCTGTAATAGCTCTGACACTAACTTCTTTAACAAATGAGCTTATTAAAGTTATAAATGAAGATACAACTTCACAAATAGTAGATTATTTTTCCAGTACAAAATACAGTGAAATAGTAAAAAATAATATTGCTTTAATAACTGGAAGGCTTGGAAATTATTTACTAAGCTTAGTTTCTTCAATAGCATTACACATACCAGGATTTATACTTAACATATTTATTGTATTTTTCACAACATTTTATCTTTTAGTAGAATGGAATGCTCTTAAAGAAAAAATAATAAAGATAATACCTTTTGAAAATGGAAGATCTATTATTGAAAAAGCAGAAAAAACTGCAAGGGAAATACTTTTAGTCACATTAATAGTAGCTGTGTTAGAGGCAGTTATAGCTATGATTGGGTTTTGGATTTTAGGAATAAAACTTTATATTATTTTAGGAATTATGATTGGGGTGCTTGCATTAATACCTGCCTTAGGACCTGCATTAATATGGGTGCCTTTAGCCATAATATTCTTTATAAGCGGGAAATATACTATGGTTTTAGGAATTGTTATACTAGGACTAATATTAAGCCTTGGAATTGACTATCTCTTAAGAATAAAAATACTGGGTAAGAAAACAAAAATGCATCCTGTTATTATGCTATTTGGTTTGCTTGGAGGAATTAAACTCTTTGGCATTATGGGATTTGTAATAGGTCCATTAATACTAAGCATATTAGTGACAATAATAGAAAACATCCCCACTAAAAAGTAAAACTAATTAATCCAGTTTATATTACTTGTTTTGTTAAACTCAATATCAAACCCAACATTTTAAATTAATCTATTAATCAATGATAAATAAGGAAAAGTATTGTATGTTTAAAGATAAATTATATCAAGTTTAAAATCACCCAATATACCTTAATTAATACTTAAAAAATAATATGTCTAAAGTTTATTTAGAAGTTTTCTGTTCAGTCCTGCTGCTTCCGCCTTTTTTATAAATATTATATCTTCGTTTAGCTCTCTTATCATTCTTGCTCTTTCGCTTTCCTCCAAATGCATAATCATCTGACATAATAAGATAAAGAACTGAGTATTTTTAAATTTTAAGAAAACAAAAGGCTGAATTAATTTTTACAAGTTTGGCATCTTGCTATCGCCGACTGCTTGTAGCTTGCCAATATTATCCCTAGTAATATAAACTGCAGGAGAACCATCATCAGCCAAAAATGTAGCTCCTCCAACGTTATTGCCACTTATTTTACCAGTTTTACCATCGAAAGTATAAGCACCATTATAAGTAAAAGCATCCAACTTTATATTCCCACTTTCTAAAACAAAGTTAGCTAAGTCATTAGAAGGATTTTCATACCAATCAGGATAAGTTGTAACTCCACACTCTTTATCAAATACAAATCCATTCACCTTTAATCCATCCTTAAAATTATTAGTTCTAGCTTTTTCAGTTGTACAGAATTTGGTGGCAAAAGCCAATTCGTCTCCATTTTTAGCATTCGGAATTAAATCAGTTGCACAAAAACTATTTATCAAATTAACCGCACTAGCTAAATCTGGTGCATCAATATCTCCATTTTGTAACATAATTTCAATTGCAGGCCTATATTGACAACTTATGTAATTGTCGCTTCCAAATAATAAAGAGCCTCCAATAGGATCAAATTTTTGGCAAAAACTTATTTTAGCGTCAAAATTTCCTTCTTTATATGAAGGAACGCATCCAAAGTTTATCTTAGTATCTAAATCTTCTCTATTAACCTCAGCTAAAGCTTTACCGCCAGAACTTGAAACATACCAAATTCCGCCAATAACAATTAATAAGAAAACAACTCCAATAATTCCACCAATAAGAAAACTTTTAGGCTCTCCCTCTTGTCCTCTTTTTTGTCTGGTCACACCCTTCATTGTATTATAAACATAAAACCTCTTTATAAAGTTTTCTTCACTTTTTAGTCTATCAAAGTATAGCCATTCACTATTCTTCTAAAATCACTTCTTCCTTTGTATCAGCTTCGAAATCTTTAGCATAGACATACTTAACAGAATTCAGACCACTATTACTAGAGTAAATTTCTACATTAAAACTAACTTTAATTGTTTCAATTTCCCCCTTGTCACCAATTAAAGTAATGTCTTCCTCTTTCAAGTTTTCAATACTTTTTAAAATAATAGCAGCATTTTCATCAGTATTTTCATATTTTCCTGCAAGTAAATTAATATTGTTCATTAACTCCTGTTTATCTTTAACCTCTAAAGCTGCATGCTCGACAATATCCTGAAGGTAAAAGTTTACTAACTCTTCTCTTAAATAAACAGAATCTAAAACATAGGGAGAGTTGAATTCTTTTGCATAGCTATTTTCTTTAATTGAAATATAAAATAGGCTTGATGCAACAATCATCAGAGTTAAAAATACTAAAAGAAAATTTGCCAATGCCTGCGCTTTTTTATTCTTTCTAATCATTTTTCACTTCCGTTTTGGAAACCTTTTTTAAAGGTTTATTTGAAAACCTTTTTTAAAGGTTCATCCTCATAATATTTAACTCCTACTAAATTTCCATTTTTAGATAATATAAAAAATTCTACTCTAATATTTTTTTCGTCTGATAAAAATTCCTCTTTTGGAGGATTTGAAATATAACTCTCACCATCATATATAGTTAAAAGCTTTTTTTTGCCAGTATAAATATAAACACCTGCATTATTGATATTGTTCTGCTTAAAATAAGAATTATAAAAACCATTTAAAACATCTTTTTCCTGAACAAGTTTCTCAATTTCTGCTTGTGTTATTGAATAATCTCCCAAAAGCTGATTTTCCCTTGTAACTCCACCTAAATCAGAATCAGTCAGAAAATTAGGATTATCAGCCCAATCTGAAAAAGATTTGTAGTGAGATTTATAAAAATTAATCAAACTAATTGTTTTTTCATAATCTAAATTAGTACTTATTTCTTTAATTTGAATATCATTTTTACTAATTTGAAAATTTAGTACTAATATTGCAGCCCCAAACAAAACCATTATAAAAAATATAATTATGGTAACAGAAGCCCAGCTTAAAAAATCTCCAAGTTGAGCTTTTTTATTTATTTTTTTACAGAAATGCATACCTAGATTTTACCTCCCTTATAATTTGAAGCTGTTAAAACATTTATAAGATATTTATTTCCATCAGAATCTATAACATAAACTGTTTTTTCAGAGCATTCAGGATAGTTTTGAGCAATTAATTTTGATTTTATTTCACAATCCCTTTCAAAAACATTATTTCCATACTTATGTTCAATTAAAACATTACCACTAAAAAAATCCATAACACTTATTTTAACAAAATACTTATTATTCTCTAAAACACTTTGTGAAATTTCACATTTGCTATATAAATCAAAATCTTCATTTAAAATATCAACATTTATTCCTCCAGAATCAGCGACACATTTTATAACTTTATTAGCAAGTATATCAGATTCCAAAGAACGAACATCTAAATTAAAAGAATAAAATAAATTCACTCCAGTAATTATTCCTAATCCGACAATTATAATTATTATAAACCACCAAATAGAAAACAACTTTTCCCCTCGTTTATCTATTAATAATCTCTGGTTTGCTAAACTTTTCAAAAGTTTAATTTTATTCATTTTCACTCACCTTTATATTAAGAACTGCCTTACCTTCATCTGGAAA
>Ga0208958_1001356_pt1 | contig 24712 bp, 20 predicted proteins | sample RifOxyB1_FD_184032 | JGI IMG/M metagenome (GOLD analysis project Ga0208958, IMG submission 184032) | Soil microbial communities from Rifle, Colorado - Rifle Oxygen_injection B1 (SPAdes) | ecosystem: Environmental > Terrestrial > Deep subsurface > Rock core/Sediment | place: Rifle, Colorado...
TCCTTTTTATAAAAATAAGATGATAGCTAAGATAGCTTTACAAGCGGGTGTTAGCTATTTTGATTTAACTGAAGATGTAGAGAGTATTAGATATATAGAAAATTTATCTAAGGAAGCAACGCTCGGACAGTTTTTTGTGCCTGCTTGTGGACTAGCACCTGGGTTTATTACCATTCTTGGAAAAAGTGTTGCAGATAAATTTGATAAAATTTTTGAATTAAAATTACGCACTGGTGCTTTGCCTCTTTATCCAACCAATCAACTCAAATATAATTTAACTTGGTCAACCGAGGGCCTTATCAATCAGTATTGTAATAACTGTGAAGCCATTCATGAAGGTGAGATAGTTTATTTACCAGCGCTTGGAGATTTGGAAGCTTTTACTTTGGATGGTATCGAGTACGAAGCTTTTAATACTTCAGGAGGTCTTGGTACCTTAGCTCATACCTTAAAAAACAGTGTGCATAAACTAGATTATAAATCCATCAGATATCCCGGGCATCAAAAGTATATGCATTTTTTATTAAGTGAATTGCAAATGGAGCACCTTGAAAATAGAAATATATTAAAAGAGATTTTGGAAGCTTCCATCCCTGGAACCAAGCAAGATTTATGTTTGATTTTTGTATCAGCCAGTGGAATGAGAAATGGCAAGCTGGAACAAATTTCAGATGTTAGAAAAATTATAAACCAAGACATAAATCATATTCACTGGGGCGCAATCCAGGTTTCTACCGCCATGAGTGTTTGCGCAGTGATTGATTTGTTTTGTAAAAATAAGTTCAAAGGTAAGGGTCTAGTTAAACAAGAAGATATTGCATTGGAAGATTTTTTACAAACACCCTTTGGTGCTTATTTTAAAGCAGGTTTGTAGATGAAAATTGAAAAAGTGATTAATGAACTGGGTATTGATAAGTATTTTGATAAATTTGAGGGCCGTTCCTTGTTTGTCGGAAGACAATCATCTTCTGGTGAAGGTGCTATTATCGAAGTTAATTCCCCCATTGATAACCAGTTAATGATGCAGTTTAAATCAGCTAATTTGCATCAGATCAATGAAACCTTACCTCTTTTTCAAGATGCATTTAAAAAACTCCAAGTCATCCCAGCACCAATGCGTGGAAAATTAGTGAAAATAATTGGAAACAAAGTCCAGGCTAAAAAAAATGTACTGGCTCAACTAATTACGCTGGAAGTAGGGAAACCTATTAGCGAAGCATTGGGTGAAGTACAAGAATGGATTGATATTTGTGATTTTGCGGTGGGATTATCTAGACAGCTTACCGGTCTAACTATAGCAACTGAGCGATCTAATCATCGCTTAATGGAACAGTGGCATCCACTCGGACCAGTGCTTATAATATCTGCTTTTAATTTTCCGCTGGCGGTATGGGCCTGGAATTCCATGATCGCTTTTGTATGTGGTGATAGTGTCGTGTGGAAGCCATCACCACTCACACCACTATGTTCGATTGCGGCCCATGAGATTGTGATGGATAGTATTGAGGAAATAAATAATGATGGGGAATTTTTCCCCTATGAGATACATGGTTTATTTTTAACAGGAACCGTGGAAGCACAAGAATTAGTTAAAAATGCTATCTTCCCATTAGTTTCTGCCACTGGTTCAGTGGAGATGGGCAGGGATGTGGCAGTTAAGGTTGCCCAAAGACTCGGTAAAAGTTTATTGGAATTGGGGGGGAACAATGCTTTGATTATATCAAAACACGCAGATATCGATTTAGCTATTAGGGCGGTGGTATTTTCTGCAGTGGGAACTACTGGACAAAGATGCACAAGTCTAAGAAGGCTCATTGTTCAAGAGGCAGTGGAAAAAGAGGTAATTGCCAGATTAATCAAAGCATATAATACATTAAAGATTGGTAATCCTTTGGATATAAATAATCACATGGGGCCTTTGATAAATCAAAAGTCATACAATAAAATGATGGAGGCTCTTATCAAGGCCCAAGAGCAAGGTGGAAAAATAATTTTAAATGGTGAGAGAATTTACCCTGAAGGATGTGTTGATGGCTATTATGTTACACCTGCCCTAGTTAAAATTGATAAAGATGCTCCAATTGTAAAACAAGAAACCTTTGCACCAATTTTATATATTATTACCTATCAAGATTTGAGTGAGGCCATAGATATAAATAACCACGTGCCACAAGGATTGTCTTCAGCACTTTGCTCAACCAATATATTAGAGGTTGAACAATTTATGTCAACCCAAGGTTCTGATTGTGGTCTGGTCAATGTTAATGTGGGAACCAGTGGCGCTGAAATTGGGGGAGCATTCGGCGGAGAAAAAGAAACTGGAGGTGGAAGGGAATCAGGTAGTGATGCTTGGAAGAATTATATGAGAAGAGTAACCAGCACAATTAATTATTCAAAAAAATTACCACTGGCCCAGGGAATCAAGTTTGATCTCTAATTTTTTTAGACAAAACAGTCTATAAACGCTAAAATCATTTCTGCAGCAAAATTCGATTGTTGAGGTAAACTTATTTCTAAAAAATATCAAGTTACATTACCTGATCATGATTACTACGAGGCTGAAGTCGAGTGCAGATCCGGCTGCCCAGTTAAAACAGACGCCAGAGGTTACCTAATCGCCACCTACAAAGGGGACTATCTTACGGGATACAAGCTTTCTAGGGCCACCAATCCGTTTGCGTCCATTTGTGGTAAAGTGTGTGGAGCTCCTTGTGAAACTGCTTGTCGACGCAAAGAAGTTGATGAGACTTTGTCTATTCGAAACATCAAAGGTTTTTTAACCAGCAAACACGGACCAGAATGTGGGGATCTATTTACTCCCTTAACATATTCCATAGCCAGAGGGAGCCATAATCCAAAATTAACCGGTAAAACCGTGGGAATAATTGGTGGAGGTGTAGCAGGCTTCACATGTGCTCACGATTTGGCAAGACTGGGACATAGGGTAACTATTTTTGAAAGAGAGTATATAAGTGGAGGGATGTTGGTGCAAGGAGTTCCTCTAAATCGTCTTTCCAGAGAAGTGATAAAGAGTGAAATCGATTCTATTTTACAATATAAGCATATTGAGGTTATTCATAACTGCGAAGTCGGTAAAGACATAAGCTTTAATGAAATTAGAAACAAATTTAATGCAGTTTTTATTGCCGTTGGCCTATCTGTCGGAAGAATTCTTCCTATGGAAAATGCTAATCACCCCAATGTGTATTCTGGTCTTCAATTCTTACTTGATTTTAATTTTTATAGAGGCTGGGATCTTTCTAATAAAAAATCAATTGTCATCGGTGGAGGCGACGTGGCTTTTGATGTAGCTAGATCGGCACTACGCTGTAAATCCTCTAACGTAGAACTTTGTTGTGTGGAAAGAGAACACTTAGGTGAGATGCGCGGATCCAAGGATGAAAGAGACGGAGGACGTCGAGAGGGCGTTATCATTAATGATGGGTGGGGACCTTCTAAAATTGAAATCGTTGATGGAAAAATGAAAGGTTTGTGGGTACAAAAAGTCAAGCGAGTGATGGATGAACAAGGTCGTTTTAATCCAGAATATTATGACGAAAAAAGGCTATTGGAAGGGGATTGTGTGTTTATGGCCGTAGGCCAAACTAGCAATCTAAATTTTCTAGATCAGTCTGGATTGGAAATTGATCGAGGCATTATTAAGACTGATAAAATTACCCGTGCTACTAATTTGTCTGGGGTGTATGCTGGTGGAGATGTAGCGCTTGGGCCTAAACTTTTTATTGATGGCATTCAAACCGGATCTGAAGCCGCACTTGCTATAGATGCTTACCTTACTAAAACCAATTTAATGCAACCATATCGAAAACTTCAATATAAAGAAATTGAGGACTATGATCGAAGTAATCAATATCTTTTACGGCCTAAAATTGACCGAGTGGAACTACCAGTTAATGTAGTAACTGAGCCTCTCAAAAACACCACAGTGGAATATCCTGAAGAAGTTGCGAAAAACGAGGGTGCTCGCTGTTTGGAATGCCATATCCATCCAACTTTTGAAGGTGAAATATGTATTCTTTGCGGAGGATGTGTAGATGTTTGTCCTAGTTATTGTTTAAGTATGGTTAGTATTGATAAAATAACAGGTGGCAAAGATATTGAGCTTTTGCTTGACTTGGAATTTGGAAATAAAATAAGAAAAAGTGAGGATGGGTCAGTTATGCTTTTTGACCCGCTTAAATGCATTAGATGTGGAATGTGTGCCATCAAATGCCCGACTGGATCATGTAAGATGAGTGAGAATGATATCGAAGATGTATATATTGAGCGAGTTGTAAAATGATATTGATTATAATTATCATTCTTTTTATGACTTTATTACTGGGTTTTTTTTTCTTTTTACTTTTTTGCTGGGCCGTAAAAGATGGACAATATACTGATACGGAAGAAGCCAAATATATGATGTTTCGTGAGCCAGAAGATAATTTAGAAAATAACAGTTAGATTGGATATAAAAAATGGAAAATAATGAACATAATGAAAATAAAAAAATGGATCGTCGGGAATTTATGGTAAATTCGGTCGTGCTTGGACTATTGGGGGTCATCATCTCGGTTGGAACAGGTGCGGTTTATAAATTTTTAAAACCGGTGGTTAGTTACCAAAATCCTAAAAAATTTAGATTAAATATAAAAGACCTTCCTCAAGTTGGCGAGGAACTTATCTATCAAGAACAAAAAACGATTGTACGAAGAAAAAGTTTATCTGAAGTAGCTGCCATTTCCTTGGTTTGTACCCATCTTGGATGTATCGTTAATCGAGTAGCAACTGGTTTCCTATGTCCTTGTCATGGTTCTCAATATGATAATGAAGGCTTAGTGGTAGGAGGACCAGCTCCTAAAACACTATCTTGGCATTTTATAAAAGTAATCCCCGGAAATCAGATAGAAATAGACACGGGTACTTCACTTGAAGAAAACACATATTTTAAAATTTAAGAGGGCGTGATGAAAGAGCTTATGCAGTTATATTTCAAGCGAGTTTACTATAGTCTAATGAGACATGGATTTGATAAAACTGGTTTAACAAAATCCAAAATTATTTTCAGTAATCTCTTTTTACATATTCATCCCGTAAAAGTCCATCGCAGATCACTGATGTTTAAAAGCACTATGGGACTTGGAGTAATGTCGCTGGCATTGTTTTTTATCCTGACGATCACTGGTGTGCTTATTATGTTTCATTATGTTCCTTCAATTGCACCTGGTCCTGACAATCTCCCTGATGCTTATGGGCGCATGCTGAACCTTCGAAGTAATCTTTTTTGGGGAAGCTTTATCCGAAACATGCACAGGTGGTCAGCACATGCCATGGTTATGATAGTTGCGCTTCACATGCTAAGAGTTTTTTTAACGGGGTCATATCGGAATGGAAGAGAATTCAATTGGGTAGTTGGGGTCATTTTAGGATTATTAACTATCTTGCTTTCTTATACTGGATATTTACTTCCTTGGGATCAACTAGCTTATTGGGGAGTAAAAGTTGGAACAGAAATTGCTAAGATTGCTCCTGGGGGTGAGATTATTAGAGGAATTTTGCTGGGAGATAATGATGTAGGTCAGGAAGCGCTATTACGTTTTTATGTACTACATGTTGCTGTTTTGCCCATCATTATTTCGATATTTATTGCGATTCATTTGTTTCGAATTAGGAAAGATGGGGGACTAGCTAAACCTGCAGATACCAGCAAAGAAAATCTGATACCCCTAAGTGAGTGTGGAAGAGTTGAGAATAATTCTTATTTTAAGAACTGCCGATCATATCAATTGGTTGAATTTGTAAAAGGAACAGAACCCAAAGTTAATGAAGAAGTTGAACAAATGGTTTTTGCGTGGCCTAAACTTATTGTTAGAGAAACAATTGTGATACTATTTATTACAGCGTTGATGGTTATTTTATCAATTGTTTTTGATGCAAGTTTGGAAGGACCTGCAGACCCTAATCATCCAACTAACCCCGCCAAGGCACCCTGGTATTTTTTAGGTTTACAAGAGTTAGTAAGTTATCATGGTTTTATCGGAGGAGTGTTTATTCCAGGGGTACTGGTTTTATTTGTGGCATTGGTGCCATATATTGAAATGTTTATAGAAACAATCTTCGAGCTAAATAGAAAAATAGTTTCAGGTGTGTGGTTCCATAAGGAGAGATTACTAGAAAATTCAATTTTTCTTAGTATCTATATAATTATGATTTTATTAATTATAATGGGTACTTTTTTTAGGGGAGAAAATTGGTCATTTGTTTACCCGTGGGCCCTTCTTGCTGGCAAAGGACATTAATATGTTGAAAGATTATTGGGTATTAGGCGTTCTTTTGACCTTGGTAGCCTTAGGGGTATTTTTCTCAGTCTTCAATGATATGAAGCCAGAGTATATTTCCTATCAACAGCAATACTTTGAATTGACCGATGTTAAAAAACCTGAATTTGAAATTAAACAATTAAATTTCAATACCGATTCCGGCATATTAATAGACCGATGTGCAACTTGCCATTTGGGAGCCTCCAATCCAGCAGCTAGTAACTTTCCGGTACCATATAATTTTCACAAAGCAATAGTTAGCAATGATAGTGATCACCACAACTTCGATAAAATTGGATGTGTTGTTTGTCATGACGGAAATGGAAGAGGGCTAAGCAAACGCGATGCTCATGGCGAATATCATGATTGGTACGCACCTATTTTAAAAGGAAAGATGGTGCAGGCAAATTGCTCTAAATGCCATGAAACTATTGTTAATGATTTAGCCGGAGCTCCAAATTTCAATCGAGGAAAAAAACTTTTCTTTGAAAGAGCATGTTGGGCTTGTCATACTATTTCGGGATTGTCATCGGGGAAAAGTGCTCCCGAGTTAACGGATGCTGGTGCTAAATTTTCAGTTCAATATTTAAAAGAGTCAATCGTAAATCCTACCGCAAATTCAAGCATCTCTAAAATGCCCAAATTTTCTTGGGTCAATCAAGCTGATGATGTGACTGATCTAACTACTTTTTTAAAAGGACAACGTAGCAATCGATTGAAAGATTTTAAAAAAGCACCAGTGGAATACCAAAGAGCTGATTTAGATTTTGTGAACTATACTTCTCCAAAAGAGAGCGTGGGAAAGGAAATATTTTTTGGAGCCTCAAGTTACCAAAAGAGCATTAGAGGTGGTTGTATTAATTGTCACTCAGTTAGAAATGAAAGAGGTGAATTGCAAGGTGGACTAAATGCTCCGGAGCTAACTTTTGTTGCTAAATCACGAACTAGGGCATTTATTATTGAGCATATTAAAAATCCCAAAAAGCATGTACCGGATACTATTATGCCCTCATTTGATAGTTTGAGTGATCAAGAAATTGAATCACTATATAAATATTTGAGTAGTTTAAAATTTGCTTTAGCAGATGATGAAAAATATTTAGACGTTAAAATTTATACGACTTACTGTAGTGGATGTCACGGTGAAAAGCTTGACGGTCGGGGGCCTCGGTATGCTTTGCTTGACCCTCTCCCAAGGGATTTTACAAAATATCAATTTATAAAATCGTATCAGGAAAGGTTTATAACCTCTATTAAAAATGGTGTTCCAGGGACGGCCATGAGTTCATGGAAAAATGTACTGGACGAAAAACAAATTAAGATGGTCTATGATTTTATTACGAAATCAGCAAAGACTGAAAATGATTCTTATAAAAGGATGAAAATTGAATTGCCTTTAGTGAATTCAAAAGATCGGAAACCCCCTCACCAAATTTTAACCAGAGGCGATGGAAAAAAAGGCGGAGTTCTTTTTCAAAAATATTGCACCTCTTGTCACGGAAAGCTGGCCAATGGTAAAGGACCGAATGCTTATTTTCTGGTGCATCCTTTACCGCGAAATCTACTTAATGCCGAGTTTATGAAACAGCCGTCAGTTGATGATAAAAGGCTTTATCAATCTATCGTATTGGGAGTAGCTGGTACATCTATGCCACCACATGATTTTTTACCGGATCAAAGTATTTTGGATTTAATTGAATATATCAAACATTTAAATAAATTTCAGGAATAAATAATGAAACCAAACACCGCTTCTAAATTGCTTATAATATGTTCCTTGTTCTATTTGCTGATTGGTATAAGTCTTGGGTTTGTTACTGCTATGAAATTAATCTGGCCAACCATTGGAGAGATAGAAATATTAACTTTTGGAAGAATTAGATCCGTGCATACTAATCTAGTTATGTTTGGTTGGTTACTTCAATCCGGAATGGGATTGGCTTTTTTTATTTTACCCAAACTTTTACATACTAAACTTTATTCAGAAAAACTAGGGGTTGTCACTTGCGGTTTGTTTAATATTACCACTATCGGTAGTGCCACATTAATATTTGCTGGTCAGATGAAAAATATTGAATATGGTGAGATACCGATTCCTTTTGATTATTTGACGGTGATTTGCTGGGTGATGTTTGCCATAAATATTTTTGCTACGGTTATAAACAGAAATGTTAAATATTTATACGTGAGTGTTTGGTATTTTATAGGTGCGGTTATTTGGACTGCTTTTGTTTATATTACCGGAAATATAATTACTCAATTACCATTTATTGCCGGAATCAATCAGGCTAATTTGACATGGTTTTACGTGCATAATGCAGTAGGATTAGTCTTTACACCAATGGGTGTGGCCATAGCTTACTATGTTATACCCAAAACTTTAAACACTCCGCTTTATTCCCATAAATTATCATTGGTCGGTTTTTGGGTTATAGCGTTTGTCTATGTGTGGACTGGGGCCCATCATATGATTTTTGGGCCTATTTCTTATTGGTTGCAGACGGTTGCAATTTTATTTTCATGGAGTTTAATTATTCCAGTTGTCGCTGTAATTACTAATTTCTTGGGGACTTATTTGGCTACTCCAAAAGAGAAAAGATATCTGGGCCCCATTGCTAAATTTATGTATATGGGGACAATTTTTTATTTATTAACTTGTTTGCAAGGTCCTTTTCAATCAATCAGGACAGTTAATATTATAACCAGTAAAAATGATTGGGTAGTTGGACATGCTCATATGGCACTACTCGGAGCCTTTAGCTATTTTGCAGTAGGAGGGGTATATCATGTCCTTCCTAGAATTATTGGCCGTAAACTTTATTCAGAAAAGCTTGGTGATATCCAATTTTGGATTATGACTACTTCGAGTGTTCTCTTTTTTGGAATCTTGTGGGTTAGTGGGGTGGTACAAGGGTTTTTGTGGCAAAATATGAACGGAACTTTTTTAGAAATATTAAAAATGATGAAGCCTTACCATACTATACGTTTTATTTCAGGAAGTTTGATTATTGTTGGATTTATTATTTTTCTTTATAACATTATGGAAACTCTGTGGGGAAAAGCACAAGAGATGAAAGACGTTGAGGTGTAATTGTGAAGAAACCAGCTTTTGAAAAGAATTTATTTCTACTTGGTATAGGTGCCTTTCTTATTTTTTCTGTTGGGGCGACTTTAACTACCATAATTCCTCCTTTGGTTGACAATACATTTTATAAATCTCCTTATCCTGTTCATACATACACAAACCAAGAATTAAAGGGAATGAAAATATACCAAGCAAATGGTTGTGTATATTGCCATACTCAACAGATTAGACATCTAAAAGCAGATCAGATCAGATTTGGATGGCGACTAGTGGAAGCTCCAGCAAGTCAGTCTTGGGAATATGTAAATGATCGACTGCATTTTCTTGGCACTAAAAGAACCGGACCAGATCTTGCTAGAGTTGGAGGAAAGTATACATCTTCCTGGCACTGGGCCCATTTCAAAGATCCTAGGAACATGGGGGAAAAATATCAAACTCAATATGGGCGTTTTCAGGAAGCATCTCTAATGCCGAATTTTTATTTTTTATCTGATGAAAAAATAAAAGACCTTACTGCGTATTTACAAACGCTTGGGCGGAATATGAATTGGAGAAAAAGTCCAAATGGTGAGAATTTGAATGATTATGAAAATTAGAGGTGAGTATGAATCAAGATCAAAAAGATAAAGAAATGCTAGACGACACCAACGAAATTAAAATAGGTAATGCTGATATTGGAAAATTTAATTTAGTTATTTATTTTATAATTATTGTCGCTTGTTTAATTTATTTATTTACCAATTTTTCCAGGACTTAGAATATGAATATTGAAACACCAACTAGCATTATTTATTCATTAATTGCTGGCGGATCACTTGGATTGTTTGCTACCCCTCATTGCTTTGGAATGTGTGGGCCACTCCATATGGTAGTTTGTTTAAAAAATAAGGAGAACGTGGTCAAATCCATAACTTTTTTTAATCTCGGGCGAATTATCGGCTATACGCTGATCGGCGCAGTTTTAGGCTTTTTAGGTTCTTTACTGGGAAGTTTTTTTACGGCAAAAGTTCCCAGTTTATGGGGAATCAAGCCGGGTATGGTTGTTCCCATAATTGTTATGCTTTATATTTCGGTTGGTGCTTTTAGAAAAAAAGGCATCAATCAATCTACCGGAGGATGGTGGAGTGGACTTTTAAAAAGTAAAGGAGTTGCTAATTTATTGCCAATTGGATTCCTTGCAAGTTTTTTGCCCTGTGGAATTCTCTACGTTGCTTTTGGAATTGCATTGGGTACTAGTGATTTGATCTTTGGAGCAAGTTTTATGCTGGCGTTCGTATTAACCCAAACTTTTTTCATGGAAATAGCCGCACTGGTCGGCAAAGGGATTCATGCAAAATACGAAAATATTTGGAACAGAGTTTTTCCTTGGTTGACGCTGCTGCTGACCATGTTTTATATTTTTATGCTTCTTAAAAAGGTTATATGAACAAATGTATTGTTTGTGCAAGACCGGTAAGTGGTGAGCACGACAAGTATTGTTGCCATGGATGTAAAGCAATCCATATGATAGTGGATGCGTTAGATTTGGATGAAAATGCTAAAAGTATACATACCCAAAAACTTTTAAAACAATTATTTAACGGGATCAATCCAAAAGATTTGGAATTGTCTGTGGATCCCAAAGATTTGCCGACCAATTTCAATTCTTTTAAAAATAATGATGACAATAAAGATATGGATCAATATGAATTTCAGGTTAAAGGAATGGTTTGTCCGGCTTGTTCGTGGCTTATTCACCATTTATTAATTAACAAAAAAGGAATCAAGGATATTAATCTCAATTTCATATCAGAGAGGTGTATGGTTACTTATGACCCCATGATTCTTGGGAAAGATAATATTGATAGTTATATTTTTCAAATGGGATATCAATCTATTCAAAGTACTAAAGTGGGGAAGGACTTTAATTATTTGCGGTTTGGTTTGGGATGGTTTTTCGCCATTAATTCTATGATGCTCGCTTTTATAGTTTATTCAGCAGAAAATTTAAATCTCCCCAGAGAAGTACAAATTTTATGTTCTTTGTTGCTTTTAATTTTTTCAACGCTAACGCCAATCCTTGCTACTTCGCAAATCTATAAGTCTGGTTGGTTTCAATTAAAAACTTTTCACTTTAAGATGGAATCTTTGATTGTGCTGTCTACTTTTTCAGCCTGGACCTATTCGATTTACGCTTTTCTTCGAGGAGATTTCTCCCATCAATATTTTGAAGTAGTATCGCTACTTTTAATGATTACGGAAACTGGGAATATGATTACTGGCTTTTTTTACGATAAGCTATATCAAAGATTAACATCCATGAGGCTTTCAATTCCCAAAAAAGTAAGATTACAAAAATTAGAAGATTATGAATTTGTAGAAATAAAGGAATTAAATAGCGGAGATAAATTTGAAGTTCAAAGAGGAGAGGTGGTCCCAATTGATGGGATTTTACTAACCGAAGGTGAATTTGATTTCAGTGTGATTACTGGCGAGAGTAAAAGTATTAGACTCAAAGCGGGACAATTTATGGGTGCTGGAGGCAAGGTTTTATCGGAATATGTAAAACTGGTAATTCCAGAGCTTGGAGTTAGTTCAAAAGTAGAAACAATTATTGAAAGTACTATGAGTGCCTTCAATACCAAAAAGGAGGGAGAGCACTTCGGTGATAAAATTAGTGTTTATTTTGTTCCGTTAATTCTTTTAATCGCTTTTTTAACTTTTGGGTTTTTTTTACAATTTGATTTATATACGGCAATTACTCGCTCAATGACCGTATTGATTATCGCTTGCCCATGTGCCTTCGGAATTGCAGAGCCATTAGTAATGGTCTTTGCCAGCGAATGGGCCAGAAATATTGGTATACAAATATTTAATGGAAATGCACTAAGAACTCTTCCTACAAGCGTAGTTTTTGATAAGACAGGTACTATTACGATAGGAAAACCAATCGTTTTAGCAATTATATGGTTGGAAAAACAAACTGATCAATATCTAGATATCATCTCTTCTTTGGAAAATGGGATCGAGCATCCTATCGCAAGAACGCTTAGTGAACTCGGAAAAATAATGAAGATAAATAATAAAATAATCGGGGAAGGTTTTGTTTCTGGAGAGTATGATGGGAGATATTATCAAATTGGTAAAGAAAGCCTTTACCCTGGGGTAACGGTTCCATCTGAATTTTTTGAATCGTCAATCGTATTATTTGGAGATCAAAACAAGTGTTTAGCCATTATAGTTTTGGAAGATAAAATCCGGGAAGAATCAAAGGACATTATTGATCAATTTATTTCATACAAAATCAAACCTCATATTTGTTCGGGAGATAGATTAAGTGTAGTTGAGAAGGTATCAAAAGTGCTTGGAGTAAAAGATTTTTTCGCGATGATGTCTCCTGTTGATAAAGCAGAATATATAACAGAACTCAGGAATAAAAAAGAAAACGTTTTGATGGTTGGTGATGGGGTTAATGATGCCCAGGCTTTAATAAATTCTGATATTGGTCTTTGTGTACTGCATGGGCAGGCAATGACTAAGCTTAGTGCAGATGGAGTATTTTTAACAAATCATATTAAAGGCCTTCCTAAGTTAATTTCTATTATTAAAGTTGTTAGAAATAAAATAATTATCAATTATTCATGGGCATTTATATATAATCTAGCAGGAATTCTACTGGCGATAACAGGAATATTAACTCCTTCTTATGGAGCACTCGCCATGGCATTTAGTAATGTTTTTATTATTTTTAATTCTTTTAGTCATAGTAAACGTAATTTTTCATAGTCAAGATCGCTCAAGTTTTTTTTAAATATGTTAAGTGATCTTGACTGAAAATATTATAGATTTGCAACTAATTATTTTGTTTTTGATTTTCGATTTTGTTTTCGTTCTTGGTTGAAACTTTGCTTTTCACTTCTTTTTTCTTTTCTAAAGTTGTGTCTTGAATTTTTTCGACTTTTACTAAATTCACTTGTACCCTCTTTTTTATCTTGGAGGTATTCTTCCTTAGTCATTTCGCCTCGTTTATAAGCTTCACGACGTTCTTGATTTTTTTTGCGGAATGCTTCAACGTCTTCTTTTCTTTCTTCGATATTGGCTTCGCGAGCAGCTTTACGTTCTTGCTGATATTCCTGTTTTGCTTCTTGATTTTTTTCTTGATTACTTAAATTATTTTCATCTTGAGTATCCTGAGCAAAAAGGCTTGTTGTGAAGCATAAGCATAAAACTAGTGAATAAATTAAATTTTTCATTTTTTCTCCCAATTAAACGGTTTGTAATTGATAAAGGAACTGTTTCTTATCGGCATGTACAAAAGGAATTTTAACTGACCTATACTAGTGGGGATGGTTTCTATACAACATGTTAATATGCTTAATGTTTTTTACCCTAAGAAACAAATTGCTATTAAAATCATTATGCATTTAATTGATATTAAAGAGTGATTTTATACTTTATCCCCATTGCTGTGAGCCAGTTAGGAAAGTTTTGCTTGACTTAAATATTTGATATTAATAGGCTTTAGAAGTGAAAAAAAGATGGCGAAACTTTTTAAAATTCCTTTACGTTGGAGATTAATGAGCAAAATAATAATTTTATTACTTCTTTCTACGATATCTCTGCTGGTCACAGCCAAAGAAGATGAAAGTAGAAAATCTTATATAGGTTTTAATCTTGATTATAGTGAAAATCATTATAGGAATTATGCATTGGGTGGTGCATGGGGTATTAATTCAGTTTGGCAAATAGGTGCAGGAGGTTCACGAAGTAATGATCAGGATTCTAATCGTTATCAAACGGGTTTTATCTTTGCTTCAGGTCGTTGGAATGATTATTTTGACAACAAGCTGACCTTATTTACATCCGAAGAACAACCAGAAGCCTTGATAGGAAATGGTGCTGAAATAAAATCAACGGTAAAATATCCTATTTTACAAGAAGGGTTCTATACAACACTTTCTTTAGCGCTTGGAAATACTCATTATCAACAAGAAGCTATGCAAACGAGGACACTGGGAACTAGTACTGCGATAAAAGATTTTGTTCAAAGATATATTGTTATGGATATGAGTCAGGATTTGCTTGAATGGTTATTATTTGGTTTGGCATTAACTAAATATTCTTACCAGGATGCTTCAGAAACCTCGTTCGTTGGTAGAAATCAAAGATATGCTGAAAGCACTAGCATTGATGGATCATCTGATTATCCGGACAAAAAAAGTGAATTGTATTTATCAGTATTTTATAAACAGTTTGTTTTTGATCTTGCAGTGGCCAAAACATCATCTAAATTACAAAATAATGATTCCGTTAATAAATCAATAAATCTTAACTATGAATATTCTGATCAATTTTATCCAACAATTGGAATTAGTAGCATACAATATGATGATCAATCTACCAATAACACTTTGTCGTTAGGGATGGATTTTGTTTTTTAATACCCTAAAAACCAGTGTTGCATTTGAGTGTATTTGAGGCGCCTCATGATCGAAATTTCAACCATCTGGGATCTAGTCAGTGTCCGATTAACTGAAAGTGAACTGAAAAAAAATTTAAATGAACTTAGCAAACAGTTCACGGTTAAAAGAAGTGATTTATATCGCTATACTAAAGACGAAAAAATGGTAGCTGCCTACAGTACTTTTTATCTCCCTACCAATATGCCTAAATTTACATTTTTAATGGATCAATTAGATCAAGAGACCAGGGAGCAAATTTCCCAAAGCCATTTTTGGGATTTTGGTTCAGGACCAGGAACTTTTTCGTTGGCATACTTGGATTATTTTAGCAGCGCCAATGATTTAAAAGTTACGCTAGTGGATAGTTCGAGCCTCATGTTAGATCAGGCACGCCTATTTTTAAGTTCTATTTTTCCAAAGAGAATTGTTCAATATCTTGATCAATTACCAAAAGAAATTCATGGCAAGAAAACTTTGTTTTTTGGACATAGCTTTAATGAAATTGGATATGAGCGGGCGATTGAAATAATCAAACAAGTTAATCCCGATTATCTTATTATGATTGAACCAGGAACCAAAGAAGTATTTTCCTATATAAATGATTTAAGAATTTATATGAAAAACTCTGGATATTCATGTTTGTATCCTTGTTTGAGTTTGCAAGGAGATTGCCCTATGGAGATGAGGATAGATGATTGGTGTCACGGAGTTATGCGGATTGTGCATGATAAAGATTTAGAGCGCTTATCTCAATTAATCAAAAAAGATAGAAGAAATATGCCTTTTATTTCGCATGTCTATCAAAAAGGTAAATTGCAAAGTGAGAGCGATATAGGACAAGCTCGGTTAGTGAGGTTTTTAAATAATTCTAAATTTGGGTTTGAATTTGAAGTTTGCATGTGCCAGGGAAGCCATTTGGGCATTCAAAAGATCCAACTGCTTAAAAAAGACATGTCTAAAGAATTAATTAAGAAAATGGAAAATATTAGTATTGGATCAAAAATAACTTTTGAGATTATTAAAAAGTTTGAAGATTTTATTCGTGTTAAGTTCTAACTGGCCTATAAAAATGAGGATATAGTTTTCTTGAATATCAAACTTTTGAAATATTATTTTAAATTTTATCAAAAAATGAACTTAGATTTAATTTAAGACGTTGTACTCTTGAAATTAGATTAGCTAATCAGCTCTAATTCGCGTTTTTAAGCAGGAATTAAGTAGCGATTATGAAACTCAATATAAATATCCAGATGATCCTTAAGACTTTTGGGATCTTTGGTTGTGCACCAGGTTTTGCGAATTAGTCGATTGATGTTTGCCCGAAGCATGGCGCAGCTATGATTCAGCATGAAGAGCGGATCAAAGTGAACTTTTTTCAGTTCTCCTTGCCCAACCACGCATCCTCGTTCTCCTTTGAATTGTCGGTAGTTTGATGCTGGAAAGAAACTTTTGACAAATTGAGGGTAGAGATGGTGTTCATCTGATTCAATCAAGGCATCTTTTTTGATAACGTGTTTAATAGATTCAAATAAACGCTTGATAGTATCTTTGTGCTGACTTTCTCTGTAACCATACTTCCTTCTGGATTTTTCTGCCAAGTGTCCGAATGCCGGGATTTGCCCAACTTCCGCACCCAGAATGGTTCTCTTTTTAGCATCCACCGCCAGCGTTACGGTTAAAGGTTTCATTTTAGTATGTTCGATTGTAACCAGATCATCAAATTGTAAATGTTCAATCTGATTTGCAAGATTATTAAGCCTTTCTTGATGCAACTGTCTGGCTTTTTTAGCTAGATAAATGAGTTTTCTTGTAACAGTCATGCGATGAACATGTAAAAGTAGAGCGGATCTTCTCATCGAATTACCTGAAGCTAGGAGAGCATTTAATTTGAAATTAATTCTCCTTTTCTTTTGATGGCAGGCAAGACTGAAAGTAGCACTGGAAAATTTCTTACCACAATGTTTGCACTTATAGCGTTGAATAAATCGAGAATCATCTCTTCGATAATAGGTACCGTCTTTGACGATATAGTCATTTTTTTGATAATAACGGCAGTCAATATTGGGGCATCCACGTTTCATTAGCAACGAGTATGCAGCCAAATGTAAAATTGAACTTTGCTAATTTATTGAAATTTTTAGGTTAAAATTCGAAGCGGGTCAAAAATTGATCATTGAAAGATTGTTCTTTAAAAAGCTTATCCCCATAATAGTCGGTCAGTTAAAGACAATCTTGATGCTACTTTCTCCTTGAGGAGATTTAAGTAGATCAATATTAATAGCAATTTTTCCAGTAAGTTCACGCACGTGGGAGATAATGCCAATTTGTTTGCCTTGAACTTTAATTTTGCTTAGTACGTTCAAGGCGTCATCAATTGCGTCCTGATCAAGGTTGCCAAATCCTTCATCGATAAAAAATGATTCAATATCAGTTTGCCCTTTGGACATTTCTGATAAACTTAAGGCCATCGCTAGGCTTACTAGAAAAATTTCTCCTCCGGAAAGAGTATGAATTTTTCTGAGTTGTCCGTTATGATAGTGATCGAGTATAAAAAATTCGTTACCATTGGTTCCACTGACCGTGGTTATTTCATACCTACCAAGGTAGAGCTTTTTTAATTCGTGATTAGTATAAATTAGCAATTTTTTTTCTATAAACGAATTGACAAAATTTCTAAAGTCACTGACTCCAATGACTTTAAACAAGTCTAGGTTCGCAAGATAAGATTTTTCAATTTGCTGGTATTTATTAAGGTATCGAGCTAGCAGTTTTTCATTTTCCAGGTGATTTTGAATTTTGAGTCTTGCTTCAATCAAAGACACATTGAAATTATGAATAGAATGTTTAATAGACTCAATCAGGGGGGATAGCGATTCATTGATAAAAATGTCGATAATAGTTGGCAATTCCAAAGAAATCTTCTCAATATCAATCTGGAGCATTTTTTGATAAGCGTTTTGATAAGTTTCATAAAGTGGGTAATTCGCTTGCTGGTTATCTAGTTGAGTCGTGCTAATGCTATATTTTCTTAAGTGATTGATTAAATCCAGTTGCATAAGATTTAGATCTTTTAGGTCGTGCTGAAGGTTTTTAATTTTTTCCAAGAGTTGATCTTTGCTGCGCTCTTTTTCTCTGGTCTCTTGCACTTTTAAAGTATGGGTTTGTTCCAAAGTGCTAAGCTCTCTTTGAAGTGATATCAGTTTTTGTTCAGGATCACTTTCATTGGTCAATTGATTGAGATGTTTGATATTTTCAATATTTTCCAATTGGAGATCGTTTAATTGAGAAAGACAATTGTTTTTTTGCTGGAGATTGGATTTAAGATCCGCTTGAATCGTACTCAGCTCATCTTTTAAAACTACATTTTCCTGGATTATATGAGTGTGGGAATTTAAAATAGACTGGTCAGCTTTAAATAGCTCGAAGGCGTCGCTTAATAATATATGGTAGCGCGGATAATCTTGGGCCAGCTTATTATTAAGCAAATTAATGCTATCAGTTTTGGTCTTGAGTAATATGGTATTGTTGTGTTTAATTTGTTCCAAGTTGGATAGTTCTACTTGTTCTTTTTTTAAGAAATCAGAAAGGGATTCAATTTTACTTTTTGACTGAAGTATTTGGTTCTTGATGTTTTCAATATTTTGAATTATTTTTTCTAACTTGCTAAGTTCATCTTTTATAGTGTCAGGAGATATGTGCTCGACAGTCAGTTTTAAATATTCTTTTTCGGTAAGATCCAAATCCAAACCAAGCCTTTTTTGAAGTTCTTCTTCGCGAATTATATTTTCCATCAAGGCGTTTAATTCTTCCTGTTGCTTTTCCACTAAAGCTTGATTAAGGGTGTGACTATCTGAAGGAATTTCCAATTTCGTATCGAGAGGTCTTTCACAAACCAGACATTTATGATTTTGATTGCTTTCATGACGGCACATGACGATTGCATTTAATAGAGTATTTTCTTTTAATTGAGCTAACTGTAGTTGCAAGTTTTCTCTTATAATGCTGGCCTGTTTCTTGAGGGAGCAAAGCTCATTTCTTTGATGACCTAAGTGAGTGGTGATGGTTTGTTTTTTTAAAGTTAATGCTTCGAGTGCTTTTTGAGTTTCCAGGGCAATATGATACTTACTAAGTAACGTTTGGTGCTTTTGATAATGAGATTCGGGTTTCAGCGCATTGAGCTTAGCCGTGTCGTTATTTAAAATGTTATTCTCCAATTCAAGTGTTTGGCAGGCCTCGCATATTTTGGCTTCAATCCTAAGTATTTGGGCTTGGTTGATCTGAGCGCTTTGTTCGAGGAGCTTAAGTTCGTTCATTTGGATTTGTAATTGATTTAAAAGATTATGCACCAAATTTAAATCCATGGGGGAATCAAAAAGAGCTGGATCTTTTGCTCTTTGTGAAAGTAATAATTTCTCATTACCATTTATTTTAGTTAATAGATAAGTTTGTCTTGATTGCTTTTCATCTACATGCTGTTCCAATGCTTTCACTTGCTGATTCAGTACTACAATTTGGGAGGAGATGTTTTTTATCATTTGCTGATATTTAATGGCCTGTTGTAGCTGTGGAGCAAGGTTTTGATAATTTTTCTTTTGAGTGTTAAGTGTTTCGCTTAATTGACTAAGTTGAGCATTTTCTTTTTGGAAAATTTCTAAAATCTTAGCATATTCATTTTCTCTTTTTTGTAAGGTTTGGGTGGCCTCTAAATATTTAATTAAAGTTTGTCTTAGATCTTTGGATAGGGTTTGTTGTTGATTTAGCAAACTTAAAATATCCTCATATTCTTGTAAGCGAATTTGACTGGATTGAATAATTTGTTGAAACTGATTAATTTCTTCTTTGGTGTAAATTTTGGTGTTGTCGATAAAAGATTGGGTGTTTGCCAGTTGGGCCTCCAAATCTTTTATGTGAGCGGCCAGGAATTTACCCATGACAGAAATCTGTTCGCAACCATGGAGCTTTTCTAAAATGCTTCTTCTTTCACTAAAAGTACTGGTTAAAAATTTGGAAAATTCTCCCTGATTTAAAATGACTGTTTTAGTGAATTGTTCAAAGCTTAAATTGAGTAGTTGGGCGGCTGTGTAATCGAGTAAAACATCGTTTTTAGCTAGGTGTCTTTTAGGCGTAGCTCCTTTTATAGGAGATAGATCCTTTTTTTTTAATTTTATTTCCCAAAGAGCAGTATAAATTTCATGATTGTGTTTAAAAATAAGTTTGGCGTAGGCATCACTGGCACCTAGACTGACAAAATCATTGGAGCTAAGGGTTTTTTTATAATTTTTTCCATATAGGGCCAAAGAGATAGCAGTTAAAATTGAGGATTTGCCGGTGCCCGTTTGACCGGTGATGGCAAAGAGGTTTTCTTCATTTAAAAATGCAAAATCAATTTCATGAATACCTTTAAACGAAGTGATATTTTTTATGGATAAATGAATCAGCTTCATGACAGATCCTGTGCTTCATTATCGTTTTGTTGATCATGGGAACTGATGAGCAACTCTTTGAATGAATCTAAAATCTTGGTATCAATTTGATTCACACCTGAAAACTTTTCTTTATAAAAAAGATGAAAAAGATCGGTTAATTCATAATCATTGAATTCATTTAGGGTCGGCAAAGGAGTTTCTTCTAAGTCTTTTGAAAATTCAGTATATAAAATAAAATTTTCAATATTATGTTTTACCAACATTTCTTTGATGGTTTGAGTTAACTTTGCATCTGGTAAATCTAGTAAGAGTACGGCTTCAATGATGGGAGAAAGTTGGTAGGGCTGATTAGTCTTAACAATTTGGTTAATAACCTCCTCGAAATTGGAAGGATTAATTTTGATAGATAAAATATCTCTAAATGTGGGAACCGGGATCAGTTCTTTTTGGGATTGAATGGTTTGATTTTGATAATCTAGAGTTAAAAGAGTTATGTGCTTTTGGTTGAATTCATCAAAGCGATATTTCAAGGGGGCCCCGCAGTAGCAAATTTGGCACTGGTCGCTTTTAAAATTCATAGTTTTATGAATATGTCCTAAGGCCACATAGTCAAAATAGGGGGCAAACAGTTTCTTTTTAAAACCATCGATACCGGATAAATGAATAATTTGTTCACTTCCCGAGAGTTCATAACCTTCCAAGAGATGATGAAGTAACAAGATGTTAAATTGGTTAGGAGTTTTGTTGGGGAGTAAGTTTTTGAATAACTGGTCAAATCGATTATGAATACCAAAATTATCTGGCTGACTATCATCTTGGTTATCCAATGAAAGTGAGTTTAAATTTAAAATTTCGTGACTTCTAAAGTAGGGAATAAGGACCAAGTTAATTTCAAAGTCGTTATATTTAAGGGTGGTCTTATGTTCGGGGGAAAGAACGTTTTGTTCGGTTAAGGCCAGTTTCCCGCAAACTGAAACATTTAAATCCTTAAGAATTTCTTTAGGGGCCTCTAGGAATTTTCCTGAATCATGATTGCCAGCAATTATATAAGTTAGGCATTTTGATTTCATACTTAGATTTTTTAAAAAATCAAAATAGATTTTTACACTTTCATTGGAGGGAGTTGGTGAGTCAAAAACATCGCCAGAAACTAACAGAATATCAATGTCGCTGGCGATAATGAAATCACTTAGCCAATCAAGAAAAAGTTTTTGCTCATCCAGGCGATCAATTTTAAATAATTTCTTACCTAAATGCCAGTCAGAGGTATGAATAATTTTTAGGCCCATGAAGTATAACTAGTTTCCCTTATTATGCTTATTTTTAAAATGATTACCACCAGATTGATTATTCGTTCTATTTTTATAACGATTAGGCCTTGAATGGTTAGGCTGTTGCTTATCTTTATCTGGGGATGTCTCGAGTGGAGTGTCTTGGGTGTCTTGAGCGTTTTGGCCATTTTCATTATTTTCTGGGAATTGTTTGGGAAAAATGGTTTGGTAATTATTTTGGCAATGCTTTTCACATTCACAGTCTTGTGGGCACACTTTTTCAGGTAGACCAATAACTTGTGAGGTTTCGTCAATAATATGATCAAACCTGGACGGAAAGTCAGGGTTGGCCACATAGGAATCGGGGTTAGAAAACTCAGTTTTATAATAACGTCTTTTGACACCGTTACTGGTAATTAGATCGAAGGTACTTTCCAGTAAATTTAATCTTATGACTTTTCCAATGTCTTGGGACTTAGTCTTAATGATGGCATTTTCTTTGGGAAGTGATTCTCTTTTTTCAGTATAGTGCTCATTTTCAAAACGCATACAGCATTTTATCTGGCCACAAACTCCGTTGATTTTTCCCGGCAGAAGAGTAATGTTTTGGTTTTTTGCCATTTTAATACTTACATTCCCATAATCTTTTAAAAAATAGGAACAACAGGTTTTTTGGCCACAAGAACTGATGGCACCCAGACCGGCTGCTCGATCTCTGATCGAAATTTGGCGTAGTTCTATGCGCATTTTAAGTTCGCTTACCAAGTCTTTAACTAAACCACGAAAATCTACTCGAGAAGGGGAGTTAAAATAAAAAACCGCCTTTTTCCCAAATTGGATAATTTCCACATGGGTGATAATCATATCTAATTTATGTTTATCAATAAGAGTTTTGCAGATGTCTTCAGTTTGTTTTTCCTTATACTCTAGATCATTTTTGGCCTTGATATCGGCTTCGCTTGGGATCTGGGAGACACTTTTAATAGGTAGCATAGATGGATGATAGTCCACTTCGTAGGGAAAAGAGTTTACGTAGCCAATCGTCATCCCGCGATCACTCATGGCCAAAACTTTTTGATTATAATTTAATTTCTTTTTGCCGAGTAAAAAGGGGTGGCTTTTGGCATTTCCAGGAAAGCGCACATTGATCATAGTTAGCTTTTGGCCATCTTTATATTTGGATTCTGCTCCCTGAGTGGTTTCGCCGTCACTGTCTGGAAGTGGTGAGAGCTCATCTTGGATATCTTGTGTTAAATCGCTGTATTCAGCTGGATCATTATGGATTACTTCGGAATCAGTTGGTTCAATATCTTGAACATCGTTGTCGTTGTTGTTATCGTTAGGATGCATATGCTTAACCGGTTATTAAAGTTAACAAAGGAGAATAATCGTGTTTTTTTTAAGGTGTGTCAATGCTCACTTTAGCATTATTGTAGCTGTCTGATACGGCGCAAAGCATTCCGAGAATTCGGTCTTCTTTGCTTAGATTATAATCAGCGGAAGTCATAAACCATTTAATCTCATTTAAGGCACTTTCCTTAAGCTTAAAGTTGGTATCGAGGGAAGATAATATATCAATGGCCAACTTTGCAAAATTCATGGCATCAATAGACTTGGACTGAAAACTTTCAATAAATTTCACTTCACCAAGTTGACCGTTTAAATATTTAGAAAAAATATTGATTAATGAATGCATCTCAGCCTGGTTTTCATACTTATCCAAAAGATAATTGAATAAATTTGTCTTATCAGGAAGATTAAAATTTATGGAAGAATTGGCGGTGCTGACCAGCTTTAGGTTTAAGGCCCGGCTTTCAACTGTTTTAAGCAGTGCTTTGCTGGTAGGATTTAAAAAGAAAATGGTAGTATCTTTCCGGGTTTCTTCCAGGGATTTTAAGAGTTTATTGAGAATAATTTCTGGAATGAGGTGAGCCTGGTCTACGATAATAAAACGCCAGGAGAGTTGATAGTTGTTATAACACAGGGTTTTAAAAAAAAGTTTAAAATCATCCATCACGTAATGAGCAGATGTTGGTTCAACATATAAAATATCTGGGTAATTAAGCTCTCGGACATGCTCAAAGGAAAGTTGGGATAATTGGTTTTCCTTGGTTAGTACGGCCTTTAGAAGCGCGTTTACAAACGTCATCAAATCTTCGGTGGAGCGGTTGGAATTGACTCCTGCGGTGAGAATATAAAAGTGCCCAAGAGTTTTAGCGTGCCATTTATTTAAAAGTATTTGCAAGATGTGATTATTCACTTTATCAAGTCTTTTAATTTAAGTTCAAGCTGCGCACTTACACTAGTTTGATCTTTTTCTCCGTCAATGCTGATTATTCTATGGGGAAAAAGCGCCGCTGCTTCTTCATACCCTTTAACCAAGGATTCATAGAAGGCCAATCCTTTGGATTCAAAATAATCTTTTTTTTGGTTGCGAATCTTTTGTCTTTCGATGGAGGTTTGGGGTGATATTTTTATATAAAAAGTTTTATGTGGGACAATGGTCAGGGGATGGTTACCATGAATTTCCAGCACGGTTTGGGTGCCTAGTTTCCGGGCATATCCCTGATAAGCAATGGAGCTATCAATATAACGATCACAGATGACAGCTGTGCCATCTTGTTTTAATTTGGGTAAAATAACTTCATATAATAATTGGGCCCTGGATGAAGCGAAAAGAAAGGCCTCGCTCAAAGGGTGAAGGTCTTTTTGACTGTTTAAAATAGCGCTACGAAGTCGCTCTCCAAACTCAGTTCCCCCTGGCTCCCGTAAAAGTAAAACATCATATCCTATCGATTTTAAAAAATTTGAAGCGGTATTGATTTGAGTGGATTTACCTGCACCCTCAATGCCTTCAAAACTTAAGAAAAGAGATTTGGCATTGGCCGAAGTAGTGAAGCGAGATAATAATTCAAAAGGAATATTTGGCATGGAAAAAAATTAGCATAAATCAAACTAAATGACGACGAATTTTGGATTTAAACTAGTCAGAAGTTTCCGGAGATTCTGAGGTTTCCATAGACTGTTCTGCTTCGCTGGAAGTTTGGTCCAAGGTTTCTAAAAAGCCTTCCCTGGAATTATGCACGGCATCTTCGCTATTTATTTCGCCATACTCACTATTATCTTCATTAATATTAGCACTCGGATCTCTTGATGGTTCATTTTGAGG
>Ga0208958_1001362_pt1 | contig 24668 bp, 21 predicted proteins | sample RifOxyB1_FD_184032 | JGI IMG/M metagenome (GOLD analysis project Ga0208958, IMG submission 184032) | Soil microbial communities from Rifle, Colorado - Rifle Oxygen_injection B1 (SPAdes) | ecosystem: Environmental > Terrestrial > Deep subsurface > Rock core/Sediment | place: Rifle, Colorado...
AGTAAATTTTTCCCCAATAACAGTATCTTGGCCAATAGTAATGTGCCTGGGGTCATAAATTCGCCCCATCATGTGCAAAGTGGAGCCCGAGCCAATGGTCATGCCAAATAAGCGATAAAAGAAACGACGGCAATGATGGCTAGGGCAATAGCCCACTCCCCACCACAAAAAACCTGAAACTAATTCTAAATAATAAGCAACAACCCGTGATAAGACTTTATCCAAAAACATAAGGCATTTCTGGTAAATTTAGTATATTTTCGACTCTATCCAATCTTTTTTTGCCATGCAAATTTTCTTTGTCAAAGAAATCAATTACCATGTTAATGTCTTGGTGCATTTTTTTGAGTTTATTATGAACCTTAACATTGTCTTTTTTCAAAGTACTCACATCACTTTGTAAAAGTGCTAGAGCCGTTAAAACTTGAGCTTGGAAGGATGAGTCATTTATTTTCATATTTCCAGTTGTAATATACAGAAAGATTAAGAGGATGTCATGGGCAATTTTAAATGCTGATAAGCCTTTGGGGAAATCACTCGACCCTGAGGTGTTTTTTTCATAAAACCAATTTGCATCAAATAAGGCTCGATCACTTCTTCTACGGTCAGCGGATCTTCATTGAGCGTAGCGGCGATGGTAGACAGACCCACCGGTCCCCCATTGTGTTTGTTGATTAAGGTGATTAAAAAATCGCGGTCGGAGTGAGTTAAACCCAACTCATCAATATTCTCTAAGCTCAAGGCTTGACGCGTGATATCTAGGTTAATTAAATTATTAGCTTTAATTTGGGCAAAATCACGCACTCTTTTTAAAAACTTTAAAGCGATCCTGGGAGTGCCGCGGGCTCTTTTAGAAATTTCCAAAGCGCTGTCTTGATCAATCTCAGTTTTCAATTTCACTGCGGCTTGCAAAACAATCCGGCTCAATTCGGGAGCCTCATAATACTGCATGCGATGTACTACGCCAAAGCGATCACGAAAGGGTCGGGATAACAAGCCAAAACGAGTAGTGGCTCCCACCAGGGTAAATTTAGGCAAATCTAGGCGGACAGTGCGAGCGCTGGGGCCTTTACCCAGCACAATATCCAGGGCAAAATCTTCCATGGCGCTGTAGAGCATTTCTTCGATGGCCTTATTCAGGCGGTGAATTTCATCAATAAATAAAATGTCTTGGTCTTTGAGACTAGTGAGAATAGCGGCGATATCACCAGTTTTAGACAAAGCCGTGCCATGAGTCATTTTAATATCGCTACCCATGCTTTTGGCTAATAGATAAGCCAAAGTAGTTTTCCCTAAACCAGGCGGCCCGTAAAGTAAAATATGGTCGACAGCCTCACCTCTTTCCCGAGCGGCGCTCAAGGCAATGTCGAGAGATTTTTTGATCTGTTCTTGGCCACAGAAAGCCTCCCAGTCGCTAGCACGGAGTGAAGTCAATAAAATCTCTTCTTCAAGATTGTTTTTCATGCTATGATCTTTCTATCACAGCTCCTATGACAAATAAACGGTCTGATTATCTTTCTTGGGACGAATACTTTATGGGTATTGCCATTTTGTCGGCGCAAAGAAGCAAAGATCCTAGCACTCAAGTGGGAGCTTGCATCGTTGACTTGAATAATAAAATCGTGGGCATTGGCTACAATGGTTTTCCTACCGGCTGTGCCGATGACGATTTGCCTTGGGGTAAAGAAGGTGATTTTGCCAGTACTAAATATGCCTACGTGTGTCACGCCGAATTAAATGCTATTTTAAATAGTCACAGTCGTAATTTAAAAGATTGTCTCGTTTATGTGGATCTTTTTCCTTGTAACGAATGTGCGAAGGCCATTATTCAATCTGGGATTAAAGAAGTAGTTTATAAATCTGATAAACACAAACAAAAAGATGCTTTTAAGGTTTCGCGTTGGCTACTGAAAAAAGCGGGAGTGAAATTGAGAAAGTTTGCCACTTCTCGGAAGAAAATTATTTTAGCTTTGCAATTGCCTGCTTGATCAGTGTGCTTTCATCTAGATGCTCTAAATCTAAATTTTCTAAAACTTCACTAATTCTATTTTCCTCAAAACCCAGTGATAGCAAAGCCTCTTGAATTTGCGTAAACTTGATTGATTTGGGGCCTAAATCCAAAGCCTTCAATTCACCTAGCTTGCTTTTAAGATCAATAATAATTTTTTGCGCTAGTTTTTTACCCACCCGAGGAATGCTAGTAAAAATAGTAATTTGCGCATTTTGTACGCCGTCGACTATCTTTTCTTTACCTAAAGATACTAAATTGAGCGCGGTGCTGGGCCCTACACCAGAAACTGCTAGTAACATAGTAAATAATTCTTTTTCCCGACTGTCACTAAATCCGTACAGCTCTAATTTATCTTCGCGCACATGGGTGTAAATAAAGAGCTCTATTTCTTGGCCATTTTGTAGCTGAGATAAGAGTTTTTGGTTGATGTGCACGCCATAACCTATATTTTGTGTTATGATGATAGCTTCATTATTAGTGAGTAAAACTTGTCCTTTGAGATAAGCGATCATAGGTTCATTCTAGGATGTTTTTGTGGCTTGTAAAGTGCGTTAGTAAAATCGCCAGCGCATCAAGCGTATCATCCACCAACTTTTCTTTCGGCAACTTAAGCTCCAAACGCAACATTTTTTCTACTGCTTTTTTATCTGCTTTACCGTGGCCAGTGACGGCTAATTTGATTTGGTTGGGATGGTATTCGAAAACCTGCAAATTATTTTGCAAGGCCAAACTAATGATTAGGCCCTTTACTTCACTTACGCGCAAAGCAGTCTTGGTATTTTTGGAAAAATATAATTCTTCGATGGCTAATTCGCTGGGTTTAAATTGAGTAATAATTGTACTCAATTCTGCCATGATCAATTTATACCGATCAAATAAACTATCTTTTTTGTTAGTTTGAATTAATCCGTGTTTTAGAATTGAAAATTGAGAATTAGAAATTAGGGCTATTGCATAACCGAGACGGTCATAGCCGGGATCAATAGCCAATACGACTTTATTGCCCATGAGCGACTTTCACTAAGGCATCTAAAACTATCTGCGCTGATTTAGCCCAAGAAAATTTCTGTACTTGCTGACTCATATTTTTTTGATAAATGGCTTTACTTCTGGCATTAAGAGTCATGGCCTTCTTTAAAGCTTCGTAAATACTATTGATGTTCTGGGCTTGGCAAGTGAGGCCAGCTTTACCCACTACTTCTGGCAGGCTAGAATTTTTCGCCACCACGGGCAATACTCCCATTTGCATCGCCTCCAAAACCGGAATGCCGAAACCTTCATACAGGGAAACCAAAACTAAGGCTAAAGCATTTTTAATTAAGTAATTTTTTTCTGCCTCAGAAATAAAGCCAGTCAAAATAATGTTTTTAGCAAATGGTGACAATTTAATTCTTTCTAAAATTGGCTCTGATAACCAACCAGCTTTGCCGGCAATAACTAAATCAAGCTGATCAATTTTGCGACGACCTTGTTTGAGCGGCAACTGCCGCGATAGTTTTTCGAAAGCTTCGACTAAGTTAATTAGATTTTTTCGCGGCTGAATAGTACCTACATATAGTAGGTAAGGATTGTTAACGGGATAAGTTTTTTCCGCCATATTTAGGTCATGAGCGGGATAAGCAATCAATACATCTGAGCTTTTTTTAGCATAATATTTAATTACATCTTTTTTGCTAGCTTGGCTAATGACGATAATTTTTCGGGCGTGTCTCACACTATATTTAGTCCAGTTAGTCAGTTGCCACAAATCTTTTTTTTGAAAATATTGGGGAAATTTAAGGAAGGCTAAATCCATGACGCTAGACAGATAAGGCACACTACTAATCCTCGGTGCGTAGTGACCAGGAGTGTAGAAAACATCATAACTATTTTTGTGTAAAAATAAGTGAATGGGCAAGGCCCACTGAGTCCAAAATTTAGCGGGAGTTACTACTTGATATTGCCAATTGTTTCTAGCTGAGGGCAAATCCGCAACGGCTGACTTTGAAAGCAAAACCGTTACTTGATACTTTTGATTTTTAGTTAAATTATAGATGTGATTAATAATGGCAAAAGCATAGACATTGCTCCCCACTCGATTTTTAGTATTAGCTTCGTTACCGTCGATAGCCAGGTGAATAGTTTTAAGCATGATGATTAATAGCCGCTTGATAGACCTTAATAGTTTCGCTGGCTGCCTGCTTCCAAGAAAAAAGATGCAATCTCAAGATCATTTTGCGCAGACGCTCTTGTTGCTCGGTCTTATTTTCTCCTAAAATTTGCTCCAAACCACGCCTGATATCATCCACACTATCGGGATTTACCAAGAGAGCGGCGTTGCCGGCGACCTCAGCCATACTGGAGCGATTGCTAGTCAATACGGGCACGCCGTAATAAAAGGCCTCCAAAATAGGCAGGCCAAAACCCTCGTCTAAACTAGGATAACAAAAAGCTTCTGCCTCACTATATAAAACCGACAACTCTTCCGCACTGACTCTGCCTAAAAAGCGCAAATTTTTTTGTCGTTTAAATTGAGATAAATCTTCCCAGCCCGCCGCGCCAGCAATGATTAGCTCGTAGTCAGCGGCTAAAGTTTGCCAGGCTTCAATCAAACGTGGCAAGTTTTTCCTGGGTTCGCTAGTACCGATAAATAACAAATAAGGTTTATTGAGTTGTAAGCGAGTTTTAATTTGCTCCGCTCGCCCTTCAGTTAATTTTTCGGCGGCTGTCACATTTTCTTCCGGCAAAGCCTCGTGAATCACATGCACTCTATGAGTGGGAATTTGTAGTAAATCTACGACGTCTTTTTTAGTGGCGATGCTGGGGGTGATGATTTCTGCCTGTCTGTCTTGCAAGATTTTCCAAGAGCGCTGTTGCATTTTTAAAACCTGAGGATGAGCAGCAGCCGGATATTTGAGGATGGCTAAATCATGAATGGTAGAAACTAAGGGCAAATTTTTATCAGGTGGCTGAAGCCAATCCCAGCTATGAAAAACGTCAATTTGGGGTAAAGATTTTTTGATGTGGTTGAGGCCTAGTTGCCACAGCTTGGCTAAAACGCTAGGTGGATAGGATTGGACAACTACCGAGGACGAAGGACTGAGAGCTGAGGCCATTTTAGTTAAAATTTTTCTTTGTCGTAGGTTGGAACCATACAAACTCAGCTGGATATTTTTTGTTTGAGCTAAAGCCCGTACTAAATTACTGGTGTAAAAAGACACCCCGCGGCCATAAATAATAGAAGTGATATCAATACCAACATGCATAAGAAAGTAGACTACCAGTTTTACCATAAACTCGGACAAAGCCCAAGTTAGGATAACTGATTAGGTCAATTTGTCGAAAATCAAAGGCCTCGATTTCTCTAAGTAGCACATCGTCTGGGTCGGTCAGATCGCGCAAATAATCAAATACCAATACATAATCATAATTAGTAATTTTTTCCAACTTTTCTCTCAAGTTATTTACTTGAGAAATGTGCATAGCGCCGGTAAGTAGCACTTCATATTCCTCTTGGTCGTACCAGCGCCAAGGAGCAAAGCTGTTATTGAAAGAAAAAACGATGATGCTATTTTGGCTCGGGTATTTGCTGACGATTTCGCTATGTAGAGCCCGCCAATTTTCTCGCTGTAAGTTTTTATTAGTGTAATAGGCGGAGACGGAATAAAGATTGATGGTTAAGATTAAAGATAGTAATAATTTCACCAAGTTTTGCCGCTTTACTAGAGACAAACTACTGGCAATTAGTAAATAAAAAGCCGGCAATAAATATAAAACTCGTTTGGCTTGTAAGACTGGCACCACAAAAGAAATCGCCCAAGCCGATAATAGGGGTACGAAAAAGAAAATTAGTAATAAATAAAAACTTTTTAAATGAGGATGATGGCGGTGACTATCGTGATAAATAAAAATTATGATTAAAGACAAAAATAAAGTCATCAGCAGATAAAAAAGCCCCAAATTAAGATCTAAGACACCATAAATAAATTTACCCAAAATCAGTGGTAAAACTTTAAATTGTGGAGTGGCCACCACTTTTTCCCAGCCTGGTAAAATCACCCGCCAAGATTGACCGGTTTGCAGTTGTAATAAAAATTTAGGTAGCCAAGGTAAGAAGGCAAGAACTGAGAAGGAAGAACTGAGAATGAAGCTTTTAATCAATTTTTTATTTAAAATCCAAACATAAACTAATTGGCTGAGCATTAAAAAGGGATACAGATAGCTACTATACAGTCCAAAAGTCGAAAGTAGAAAGTAAAAAGTAAACTTTCGATTTAGTAAGGCGAGATAGCTGAGCAAAGCAAAAACTACCGGTAAAGAGTAGGGCCGCAATTCTTGGGAATAAAAAATATGCCAGCTGGAAGTGGCTAAAAATAAAGCGGCTAGCAGGCCAACATTTTTAGAAAATAATTTCTCACCCAATTTGTAAGTGGCCCAAATGCTAATTAAGCCAGGGATGAGCGCTCCCACAGTGCGCAGGTACCATTCGCCTTTTCCTAAATATAAGGCGAAGTGAATAATCAGGTGGATGAGTGGTGGCTGGAAATCGTCACCGATTTGGAATTGTTGAGAGAGTGGCCGAGCGGATTCTAGAGCTTGGGCGGCTTCATCAAGCCAGAAGGAGCCGTCGAGTAAGGGCAATCTTAAGAGTAAGGCTAAAAGTAAAACGGCACCCAGCAAATATCGGCTCATGTCTTAAATATAGCAGATTAGAGGCCAATGGGCAAAAATTATTTTTTCTTACTGCGTTGCCAGAACATAGGGAGAAGAAGGAGCGTGATCCCTAAACCAATAATGGCGAAAGTTAAATATACTAAAACCAAATAAAGATTGCTGTTCATTTTCTAAACCTTTCTATTGCTAATGATAAAATCCACATAAAAATTACTAAAGAACTACCCAATAATACCACTATTAATTGGTAACTATCAATTAAGGCGGGAATAACTACAGAAGCTAAAACCACTTGGGCTGCGTCAGCGATCAAACTAGCCAATCTTTCCAATTGATATGTATTTGGGAAAAAAATTATTTTCATGTTACCAGAGGTTATAGCGCGCGAAGATTACAAGAAGATTGCATGAAGTAGGGTAATTTCACTTTTGTAAAATATGCACCCTAATATTCCCCGGACAAGCAACTTGTGCCACCTCCCTACTCTCCCCAAACAAAGTTAGCTCATTAAAAGCAGTTTTATTATGGGTATAAACACCCTGATCAGCAAAGACTACCATCTGCTCAGCAAAACCCGGAGTCTTGGTAATATCTCGTGCTGAACAGCCATATTTATTGAGTAAAAACAAAAAATCATAAGCCGCATGATAATCGTACCAAGCTTGAGTAGAGGCGAAAGTGGGAGTGAAATTAATTTTTTGACAAACTTGTGCCACACAGTTTTCCAATTGAGTGGTAGTTCTTTTGGCTGGCTCTAAGTATTTACTAATTTGGGTGTTAGCAAGCCAAGAAAAAAGCAATAAAATTAATAACGGCCAAAATAAATATTTTTTCAAAAACGCTAAAGTGAAGAACCATAAAATTAATACCCCAAAAATATAATGCGAATAGAGCTCAAATGGCATCAACCAAGTCAAAATAAAACTAGTGAGAAACAAAGCTAAAAATAAGCGATAGTAGCGATTTTTTTTATCTAGTAATAAATTAGCTATCAAAGCTGAAGCCGTTACATAAATTAAATAAATTTTCTTACTCCCCAAAATAAAACTAGTTAAATCTAAAAATTTTTTCAGATATAAAATTTCTGGTTTATCAATCCACGGCTCCCCCATCATGAGGCGTTTACTAAAAAAGAAATCATGACGAATCTCAAAAATAAAAATGGGACTAAAAATTAGCAAAAAACTCAAACACCAAATAGCCAAAAAATTTACCAATTCTTTAATATTTTTTCGTCTTAAATATAAACTATAAAGCAATAAAATTAGGACTGTCGGCACCAGCGAATAAGTAATGCCAGTGGCAATAGCTAAGCTGAGAGAAAAAATAACAGCCTGTAGTCGAGTGTATTTTTTTCTTAACTTAAATAAAGCTAATAAAGCCAAGACTAAAAATGGAGGGGTAAAAGACGGATTCCAGGGATAGCGTATTTGGGTAATGATTTCTGGATGAAAAGTAAATAATAAAAAAACTAGCCAAGTTATAGAAAAAAATAAGTTATTTTTTTTATAAAAATAAAAAATGCTAGCAAAAATAATTAAATAAATTAAATTAATACTGATGACTGCTGTGTATAGAGAATAATTAGTCAAAATAAAAACTGGTAATAATAAATAAAAATAAATCGGGCTTTGATTGAGTGGTAAAAAACTAATGCTGGGTCCGAGTAAAATTGGTTTTTTATCTTGGAGGGCGACGATCAGAGTATAGAGATCTCGCCCCATGTCGGAAAAAAACTCCAAAGAGCCATTTAATTTATAAGTTCTTAAAAATAAAAAAATACTAAATAAAAATAAAACTAAAAAAAATTTAATTTTCATAAATTAAATTTAGCAAAATTAACTTGATTGTTGTTGATAGTAAATTTAATTAATTCAGGTGCTTGTTCGCGACCAAAGCCAGTTTTAAGGTAAGTAATATTATCTTCTCTTTTCTCTTCATAACTTTGCTGTGTTTCTGCATTATTCCCCGATATTATGTAAATATTGACGTTTTTTAATTCTTTTAACTTGAGCAAAATAAAGTTGTTAAAATCTTCATTGGGTGCTTGATGAGAAAAGATAAACAAATTGCTCACGTCATGATTTTCGATTTCTAATAATTTTTCATAAATAAATATTTTGCTAGGATTGTCTAAAGGTTGGGACAAATTGATATTTAAGAAATAATTTTGCCCAACAATAAAGTGAGTCAATTTTTTATCCACATTAATTAAAGGCACGGGCAAAAGATCGGCTAAATAAGTATTAAAGTAAGTGAAGCTACTACTCTCTACTATTTTCACCAGTTGTCCAGCCATGACCCAAAAATTGCTAGCGTTACTAGCGGCGGGTAAAATCCGATTGCCCAACTGCATTTCGTAATAGAGATCTTTTTCTTCTGAAGCTGGCTTTGGATAATGATAGGAGTGACCAAAAAACAGGAAAGAAAAATTAGCCGGGTCGGCAATGTCTAGCTGTTGCTGATTATAAATCTCAGGCGCCAAGATTTTGGACAGAGGTTTTTTGGCTGTTAATTCATAAAAATTACAATGTTCTTGACAATCTAAATCTAAAATCTTAGTTTGATAATTTTGTCTTAGCTGGTAAAAACTCTGCTGGTCGTTGTGATCAAATTTATAATCGGTTAAATAAATGGGTGGCTGTTTGTCTTGTAATAGAAACTTTTGGTAGTCTTGCAATTGATAATAATTCTTTTGGAAAAACTGGGCAAAATCAGGATTAACTTTGCTCACTAATTTAACTTGCGAGTAAACTGGTGGATTAAAAATAGCATTAGCTCGTCTGACTGTCCGATAATGCCAGGTTTGACTGACATTTTCTCGATAATTTTTGAGTAACGGATCAGGAATGATAACCCAGGAAAAAATATTAATGACTAATAAAATTCCTAAACAATATTTAAAATATTTATTTTTACTAAAATAATTAACAGCAATTAATACTAAGCATAGCAAAAAGTAAAATAATAAATTTAAATTAAAATTATAAACTGCCTGGCGCCATGGGGGCAACAAAATTATTAATAATAGAAAATAAAATTGCTGCTTGAAATTAATCTGGCTTTTTTTAAGTAATAAATAAATTATTAGTACCAATAAATAGCAAACAATTAGATTTAAGAAATAAAAATTAAAAGGATGCTGGCCAATAATGGGTAAGAAAGATAGGAGTGACAAATACTTCCAAGTCGAGCTGGTATCAGGATTGATTTTTAAAATTAAACTTTTTTCTTCTAAGTAAGGATTACGATACAGCAATAATGATAGGATGGCCAAATTTAGCAATAAAGGCCAATGACTGCTAAATATTTTTTTAATTTTAGTCACCAAATCTCTATCTAATTTTTCGGCTAAATCAGTGTTTTTCAGATAAAAGCTTTTTACAGTGAGGCCGGCTAATAAATAAAAAGTAAAGGCGACTTTAGAGGAAGCAAAGACATCGATTAGCACTGCATTAAGTAATAAACCAGCCGTGCCAGCCAAAAACCCCCAGCTTAAAATACTAGACAAATTACTATTTTTTAGATAATTAAGCCAATTATTTTTTAAAATAAACCATAGAATAGCTAAATACAAAAATAAACCAGAGAAACCAGTCTCGCCTAAAATTCGCAAATAATTATTGTCGGTGGAGTCTGCTTCCACGAATTGCTGATTTTCCTGTTTATTTAAAGTAGCGTAACCAGAACCGGTAAAAATATTTTTAATAAATCCCCTGATAGCTTGTGGCCACAAAGTATCAAAGCGAATGCCCATGGTAATACCGTATTTCAGAGCATTATCAGACCAGCTTTGTTTTTCCTTTATCCAATCCACACTCACTGAACTATCTTCATTAGTTTTTTCTTTTTTTACCAGCATGTAGCCGTCACCCTGCAAGTCACCCGGCCGGCTCAGATTGACCGGGCTGATATTTAATTTGGCAGTAATAGTTTTAACGCCATTAATTCTTTCGGCTTGAGTAATAAGCAAATCACGCCAGGGGCCGCCGGCTAAGAAAATTATGGTGGCCAAGACATAGGTGGCAATAGCAAATCCAAAAATATATTTTAGAAATTTTGCCCCAATTAATTTAGATTTAAGTAAAAACAAATAAATTAAAACTAAGTAAGCCAGTAACAGGGCCAAAATCGAAGTCTTAGCTTCACCTAAATACAATAAATAAAGTCCTAAAACTTGAGCTAGCACACAGCTAACACGAAATAGCCAACCTTTTTCTTTAAGAGCTAAAGCTAGTAATATGGGTAAGATCAACACTAGCCAAGCGCTCATGTCATAATGGCCACCAAAAGTAGAGTTAACTCTGGCTCCCTCCCCTAGTTGCATGGCGGCACCTTTGCTAAATTCCCGATTCATGGTGGAAAAGACGGGAAAGTGGGCATATTTTTGCCCTAGGCCATAGAGACTAATTAAGATGACTAAAATGGGTAGGGCTAATTTGATGAACTTAAGATCTTTAATATTTTTTAAAGCCGCAAAAGCGACTGCAAACAACGAGAAGTATTCCGCGTAGCGAAATAAATGCAGGCCGCTTTTGCCGATATGGAGTAACTCTAGGGGGATGCGTTGTAAGAGAAAAATGGAAATGAGTAAAGAAACAGCCCCTAGCGATAAATAAGCCACTATCAGCCAGAAAATGCTGTTGCGCCAAGTAATTTTTTTCTTGATCCAGTAATAAAGCCAAATTAAGCCAGTGATAAATAAAAATAAATCTTCTAAACGGACTCGTACCAAGTAGCCAGGGATAATGTCAGCCAAAGGGATTTTGGGATATAAGGGAATAAAAAAAAACAAAAACAAAGTCAGGCAGAAAAGTAAATTTTTTTTGATCACAAACTTAATTGATAGATATTACACAAATTATGACAGCCGCTTTGCTTTTCTTCTAGTATAAAATTATTTTTAATTTGCGCAAAGTCAGATGCAAAGGTGGTGCTGGCACTGGTGCCATAGTTGGTGATAAATAATTTTTCTCCTTGTTTAATCTTTTCTTGATAGATATTTAACAAATCATTGGTGAAATCTATTTCCCAAACTGCCTGGCTCATGCCACGAAAATCTTGTTGGCTAGAAAGAGGTAATAACTGGTATTGCTGATTGCTGTAAAAATCTACCAAAAATGGCGAATGCAGGGCAATCAAGTAAGGTTTGTTTGCAAAAGTATTTTGAGCAAAAAATTTGTTGTAGTCTAAGATCGATAAATACCACCACGGCGTTTCGGCATATTTTAAGTTAAGGGAAATTTGTGATTTGAGTCTAATAAAATTGTTAGCGAAATACAAAATGAAAATGAATAACAAAAAATATGTAGGAACATAAAATTTTATGTTCCTGTAAGAGCAAAATATTTTTTCTAAGAATAAAGCGAAGCCCAGCAAAGCACTAGGCAAGATAATAATGATGTAGCGGGCATCGTTACTGTAGAAGAGGGACATGAAACAAATTTGTGATAAGTTCAAGCTTATTAAAGTCAAAAGTAAAAACAGATGCTTTCTTCTTATCGTCAATCCTCCCAAAATAGCTCCTATTGCCAGCCACTGGGGATAAAGTGGCCGTGAATCCCACAAAAATCTAGTATTTTGGCCCCAAATAGTAGCCAAATAAAATTTAAATTGTTCAGGAAAATATTGGAGGGAAAACCAAGCGCCTTTTTGGTTGACAAAGATAGCGTCGTAAAGATCTTTGAGCAAATTTGCCTTCCAGAACAAAATAGAAATAGTAGAGATGAAAAATATGCCAATTATTTTTTTTAAATTTTTAGCAACAAATTCTCTATTTTCTACAGTGAATTTAATTAAATAAATCATGATATAAGTGGGGGCTAAAATAATAGCCGCCGACTTAGTAAAATAAAAAGCCAGCCCAATTAGCAGAGCTACTACTAGTCTGCTAATAGTGCTTTTGAAAAACAAAAAATAAATACTCAGCAAAAATATTAATAACAATAAATTTTCAGCCATGGCGAGGGTGGGTAACCAATACAGATGATAAGAACTGGCATATAAAAATAAAACAAAAAATTGTAGCCATTGCTGAGTGGTAGTTTTTTTAATAATTAAATAAAAAACCCATAGACTAGCAAAAGTTAAAAATAAATTAGTAAAATAGAAACTACGAGCATCGCTATTAATCAAAAAAACAGGGATTTGTACCAGCGAGTAAAGCCAACTAGTCATTTGGAAAAACTTTTGCCCATTTTGCAGACACATAGTAAGGCCTTTTCCTTGAGTGAAGCATCTAGCGGGTACTAAATAATAAAAACTGTCAGGAAACGGCTCGAAGTTGGAGATTAAAGTACGGATAGAAAATGGATTTTTGAAAAGCAAGAGTGTAAAAAGTAACAGGGCAATTAGAAATGGCCAATTTTTGCGAAACATAATATACTGCATTGTATGCTCTGTAAAACTGAGAGACAAGTTTTAAAAAAATTTCCTCACGGAATTGATAAACTGGAAATTGGTTCTGGAAGTAATCCAGAGGCTGGCTATGTGCACCTCGACATTCAAAAGAATTTGCCCAAACTAGATATTTTAGCTGATGTGCGGTGTTTACCTCTACCCAATAATTTCGTAGTGGATCATATCCGGGCGGTACATATCATGGAACATTTTTGTCATCCCCAACATGCAGGCAAAGCCATGATCAGAAAATACGGTAGTACTTTAGAGATCTTAAAAGAATGCTATCGAGTTTTAAAACCAGGAGCTAAATTAAAAATTGTTACTCCGGATTTTGCTAGAATTGCTCGCTCAGCTTTTTTAAAAAGAGTAGAACTAGAAACTTTACAACAATGGTCGGTGGGCGGTCATGATAATGAATTCGACGTGCATCATTGGCTGTGGACTCATGAAGATGCCTATCATTGGTTTGCTCAAGTGGGCTTTAAAGATTTACAAGACTGGAACCCAATTGATAAGAAAGAAATGATTAAACTTAATTTAATTAAGTCAGCGCCCGGTGGAAAAAATTGGTATCGTTTTGAGTGGCAACATTGGCTATTTTTTGAAGGCACTAAGTGATTAATTCTTTAAATCTTTTTTGGAAATTTTTTCTACTAAAATATTGACTACGCTGTTGAGCATTAGTGGATAATTTCTTTAATATTTGGGGGTTTTTGATGAGTAAGAGCGTGTATTTTAATAATTCCTGCCGATTATTCCATTTAAAGCCACTAATTTTGGTCACGATTTCTTTTTGCCCGCCGGCATTAATAACAATTGGTACCACACCAGCCGCCATGGCCTCTACAGTAGTCACCCCAAAATGCTCAAAAACGATGGGGTTTTCATTTTCATTACCATCTAAGCCAGTAGCGTGCCAGTAGATAGAGCTTTGACAAAGGATGTTTTTTAGCCCTGCAAAAGGCACATCTATATGGAAAAAAATAGGATATCCTTGGGCTTCAAATTTTACTTGTTCAAAATAAGCTTGATGTGCAGCTCCTTCGTGGACACTACCAATGAAATGCAATTCCCAATCTTTGACTTCATATTTATCATAAATTTTTTTGAAAATTTTTACTAAATCTAACTGTTTTTTATTATGTCCAGTCACGAAGAAGCGTCCAATGTGAGTAATCCACTTTTTTTTAGGACAATTACTAGCAAATTCCTTAGTATTCACCGGAGGATACAAAATAAAACTAGGTAAACCCCAATATTTTTTGATCCATTTCTGGCAAAATTTAGAAATAGTAATAATCTTTTGGTAAGATTCGAGATCGGCTCTTTTGGTGACCCCCGGTCCGCCATGCAAACGCATTTCCCAAACTGGAAAAAATTTCTTAAATAAGTTATAAAGAAAATATCTTAATCCAGGGATAGTCAGTCTCACTAAAGCAATTTCTTTCGCATATTCGTGGGCGGGTAAAATGATAGAAAACTTTTTATTTTTAGTATTTTGGGGAAATTTAAATTGGTAGGAGATGGTATTACTGTGATGGTTGAATACTCTAGAGGTAGGGACAAGATTCGTTTCATTGAGAGCAAATTTAATTTCATCTAAAACAGCAAAACTAAAAATAGGCAGATATAAAGTAATCCTGATGGAGTTAACATTATGTTTAAAATTAATCCACGAACAAGGTTTCAGCCACTTGTAAATTTTACCTTTAAAATATTCGTCATTAGCAAAATTTTCGTAGGAAGAAGGATAAATAAAAAAGTTATTGAGTGAAGGAATAAACAACACTCTTTTCAAATATTCCCAGGGAGTCAAAAAAATTTGACCAGGAAAAAAAACTGATAAAATACCATTTTTAGAACGATTGGGGAAATAATCAAGATAAGAAGTATTAATAAATAAGTCGTACGATTCAAAAAATTTTGGCAACTCTGATGAAGGTAGCGGCGGTAAATATTTAATGGCAATATTTTGCAAATCAACATTCATTTTTTGTTGAGCTTTATCGACATCAATTTTTTGATGGGAAAGCAAAGTTGTTTGATAACCCAAATCACGCAAGACTTGAGCGTAAGCAAAAGCCACTTGTTCTCCCCCGCCTAAAGTGAATAACCAGCGATCGTAAATGGCGGCGGTTAATTGTTTTTTCATATTAATAAAGATATTTGCTCAGTTCCTTAAATTGACGGCGATTTCTTTGCTGCCAAAATAACTTATTGCGATAAATTCTGAAAAAATTTTGATTAATAAAATTAAAGGCCTCTCTCCTACCTTTGGCTTTTTGATTCCAAATTCTAGTTCTTTCCATATTGTCACGAAAACGAAATGCAAAAGATTTCATGAGGGTGATCGCTAGTCTCAAGCTGAAAGCCAAATATTCTCGTAGGAAAATTGAAACAGGAAAATGAGTTAAAACAAAAGCTAAATGATTTCTCTCGATCATGTTGAGGAAAAAACTAGAGTCTAATTTACTAGTGGAGGCCTTGTGTTTATGAAATGCTATCGCGGTGGGCACATAAGTAATATCAAAACCCATTTTCCAAGCTCTTAAGCTAAAATCCAAATCTTCGTAGTACATGAAATAATGACCATCGAAAAAACCTATTTTTTCTATTACTTTTCTTCTAATCAAACAAGCCGCTCCACAAATAGCTAGTAATGACTGAGGCTTCTGGTAGTATTCATGATCAAAATCATAGAATTCTTCTCGCCAACCACTGGGGTGATTTTTGATTATACTTCCCCGGTCTTTTCCATGACCATCTCTTAAGACTACATTGCCGGCATTTTGAATTAAATATTGAAAATATTTTTGAGCTGTTTTTTGACCGATCTCTAGTTTTACTTGTTTTACTTCATCGTGGCGCAAAACTAATTCTTTTAACAGCCTAGTTCCTAAAAATATTTGTACTCTATTTTCCTTCTTTGATGGAGTGGGATAGCCATGAAAGGTGAAAATAAATTCTTCTTTTTTGGGGCCGGAAAAAGGAAGTAAGAGCTCTGTTTGTCCTTTAGTCCAAAAGCTATTGATTTGAGAAAATTGTTTAGGATAAAAGCCATCCAAATACCAAAACTTATCATTTAGTGATTTATTGCTAGCGATCACATCTTCCATCAGCACTCCCAACGGTGAAAAATTAGTAGAATTATCTAGATCATTTTTACCGATCACATCCGATTTAATTTTTATTTTAATGAAAGGCAAATCAAAATAAATTTTGGGAGCGGCCAAACCAACTTCTGGCTTTTTAAAAGCTGATAATAAGTTTGCAAAAAAATTTTTGTTAATTTTTAAATCTGAATTCAGCAAACAAATAAAATCACCAGTTGATTGCTCGTATCCTAAATTATTACCACCGGTGAATCCCAGATTTTCTTGAGACTCAATGAGTTTAATTTGAGGAAAATTATTTTTTAGAAAAGCTACCGAGTCATCAGTAGAAGCATTATCAACTACAATAATTTCTAATTTATTTTTAGGATATGAAGACTGGAAAATCGAAGTCAAACAACTGGCCAATAATTCTTTGCCGTTAAAGTTAACGATAATGACCGAAATCTTGGGCCTAATCATTTTTTTTAGCTAATAAATAATCATCATCTTCAAAAATTAGTTGGTAGTCTTTTTCTTGCTTCATCCAAGAACTAAGCAAATTTGTTCGATCGGTAAATATTTCCTGCTTATTTAATTTGAAATAACTGACATTTTTGCTGTTTAGCAGTTTAAAAAATTGAGCCGAGTTACTCGCTTCTTGAGCGGCAAATAACTCACTTTCATAAGCTTCATAAGCTTGAGGAATATAACCAGAATAACCATTAACTAGATTACAATGATGGTGCGTGCTAGCTAACATTAGGGAAGTTCGATAGACTAAATTATCGAGAATGCTGGCATCGTTATCAAATTGAGTTAAGGGATATTCTATCAACACTTGCTCTGGCCGGCAGTTTATTTTTTGATAGACGCTAGGTAAATAATCATAATAGTCACTTTTTAAATTAATGGGCACAAATTCTAATAGATTAATTATTACCAATAAGCAAATTAATGTAGGGTGCTTGATTTTTTTTAAACCCTGCAAGGAAAAATAAAATAAACTCACTGAAAAAGGAATATACCAACGAGTAATTACTCGTACAAATTCTAAGGGCGGAAAAAACTTTAGCAAAAAGTGATAAGGCAGAGGAATTGAAGTATAAATTCCGGCTATATTTAGTCTAGGCCCCAAGGAAGCGATGAAGGAAAAAATTAATACTAAAAAGAAAAACAAATCAGTTTTTTTGAAAGCTAGGGCTAAATAAAAGCGAGACTTTATTTTTTTAAATTTAAGCAACCCTAAAAGGGATAAAATTGAGACTGAGATTCCAGGGAAAATGCCGTCATAGCGAAAATTAAAACTCTGCCATTTTTGAATTACTGGTAATTTGTTAAAAATAGATCCTAAATTAGCATAAAAAAAATAGTCGGTTAAATTTAAGGAATACTGAACGTATTCTCCATATTCTCTTTTGGCATCATAAACCAGCCTAGTACTTACATAGCCATAAAGTAGTGGTGAAAATAAAATTAAAAAAATAGATAAAAAATAAAGATAATTTTTAATTTGTTTAAATATTAGAGCATGAAGAGAAATTAAAAGTAAAAGAAAGATGGCTAAATATAAACTAGAATAAGCTTGGACGGCGGTGGCGAGGGCGAGCCAAAGGGCTTTTTTTAAATTGGTAGTTGAGGAAAATAAAATACCCAGAGTTAAAAAGAAAGGCCAAAAGGAAAAAACCTGAAAATGGTGTAAGTTAGCAAAAAACATGGTCGAAAAGAGAGTGAAAATGGAGATACTTAAAAGATATAATTGATTTTTAGTAAATCTGCTCCAAAAAAATTCTACAGTGAGGCAATTTAAAGCCAGACTCATAAAAAATAAAATATTAAACAGCAAAATTTTATTAGTAATTAAAAAAGATAAAGGCAAAGCCATTAAAGTTTGGGTGAAAAAAGTATCAGAAAAAAATAAAGTTAGGGGCAGTGGATAAAAAATATTTAAGTTACTCCAACTAGTAAAAGCAAAGTTTTTTAAGTGCCACAAATTTTCTTCTATGACCCAGATGACAAAGGGATAATCTCGCCAATCAATTAAATTACTATTTATTTTTGCCAATAAATCTCTAAAAATAAACAAATTTAAAGCAAATAGAAACAAAAAAATCAAAAAATATTTTTTATATTTCAAATAAGCAATTGACATGAGACTGTTGTTTAGACTATATCATTGAATAACAAAATACAATCACAAAAATGAATAAGTTTGTCTGTTTTTACTATTTATTTTTACTTTTTTTCTTTGCTTTTTTTGCTGGTGGTTTTCCTGATTCTCAAGATGGTTTGCAGTATTTAACCATTGCTCGCCGTCTTTATTATGATCACGCCCTAGCTATGCCCGAAGCTGATTTTGCTCATGATCAAAATGTTTATATGAACACCTTGCCCGGTAGGGATGGTAAAAGATATGCCATTACTGGACTAGGCTACTCTCTTTCTTTATTACCCGCGGTATTTGTAGAGGATATTTTTTTAAAATTTACTAAGTTATCGCCCATTGCCGCTTTTCCTCTACAAAATGATTGGCCAGTATTACTTTTTGCTAGCACGGCCAACTCTTTTTGGGCGGCAGTCTTAGTGGTTTTATTTTATAAATATTTAAGATTGCTAGATTATTCTCATCGTCATTCTTTCTTTTTAAGTTTTATTTTCTTTATTTCTTCTAATCTATGGGTTTATGCTAAACATAGTTTCCCGCACCTGATGTTTTTATTTTTTATGACGCTGTGTTTTTATTTATTTAAAACCAATCAACTCAGTCAAAAAAGAAAATATTTATTTTATTTGGGTTTGAGTTTTTCTTGTCTGATAATCACCTATAATCCCAGTTTTTTATTTACTATTCCGGCTTTAGGAATTTATTACTTGGTTTTGAATTTTAAAAAACTTAATTTAGATTTAATTAGAAAAATGCTGGCGGATTTTCTAGTGGCTGTTTTAGGGGTCTTGCCAGGGGTAATAGTTTATATTTTTTATAGTCGCCTCCGAGCGGGAGAATCTGGAGTGACTGAATTAGTAAACTCAGCTCAATCTATAGCTAGTAAATTTCCTCAGCCGTTTGTGATTTTTGAAGGCATCTGGGGTCTCTTATTTAGTTCTGGCAAAAGTATTTTTCTTTTTTCTCCTCTCTTACTGCTAATAATTTTATTTTGGTTTAAGTTATCAAAAAAAATAGCAGCTGAAATTATTGCTTTTTCTATTTTGTTTATTACTTATGTCTGGTTCATTGGTACTTATGTAGGTGGAGAAAATTTTTTAGTTTGGCATGGTGATGAAAGCTGGGGTCCACGTTATGTATTGCCAATTTTACCTTTAGCCCTAATCTTAATTACGCAAATTTTTGTTAATCTAAATAGATGGCAAAAAATATTTATCTTTCTGCCTTTATGTTTAACAGGAATTTATATAGAGTTTTTGGGCTTGGTTTTACCATATCAAGTCAGATTTCGTTATCTAGCTCGTGATACATGGATTAATGGAGTGCAATTTAAAGTCAATGAATATGGCAACTTTATTCCCCGTTATTCTCCAGTGTTTAATATGAATAGATTATTTTGGAAAAGAATAAAATATAGAAAGAATATTTTTGATCATGGTGTCTATAATTTAAGATTAAAAGATGGCTTTGATTTTCCTTTTGAGCTAGGATATACCACTTGGCGTGGTTTAAGAGAGAAATCCTTAATTACTTTTGATCAAAATATTCAAGAACCTATTGTCAATTTTTCGTTGCAGACCAGAAACCATGGTATTGTTAGTGTTGCTAGTTCTTCGGCTAATTTTAAATTTTATTTAAATAATCAAGAAATTTTACCTCTGGAAAAAACAGCGCAAATTTTATTAAATCAAGAGCAAGAATTTACTTTTGATTTAAAAGATAAAAAATTATTAGCTCAAAATAACACTCTTAAAATTTATAGTAATTTTGCCAAATTAAAATTTGTTGATAGTGATAAAAATCAGGCTTTATTTTTGCAAATTTTGAAAATAAATGAATTACCGCAGAATATTGTCAGTATTGATTATCCTTATGTTTCCCCTATTTCTCAAAAAATAAACAGCATTAACTATTTTTATTATGGTGGCCAAGAAAAAAATGCTTGGCCAATTTGGCACATGCACTCTGGGGTTTACGAAAATACTTGGGATTTTTGGTGGCTGAGACCTTTTCATTATTGGGATTTACCCAAAGTTTTTTTTGCTATGATCTTTGCTTTAGACATTTGGGGAATATTTTATTTTGGATATCAAACACTAAAATTTAAAGATGTTTAAAAATTGGCGGCATTATTTATTTCTTTTGACTTTAGTTTTTATCATTATTTTTTTTGCTTTTAAATTATGGCAACATCCCATTAATCTCCCTTTTGCTTATCAAAGTGATAGTTATTTGGAAATGATGATGGTCAAAAATCAACTTAGTTCAGGTAAATTTTACTATAGCAATCAACTTTCTTTGCCGGGCGAGCAAAGTATGTTGGATTTCCCGATGACGCAAGCTGGATTGTTTAGCATTTCTTTTTTATTTAGTTTAATATCCAAAAATATTTTTGTAGTTTTTAATTTATTTTATTTGTCAGGATTTTTTTTGGCTGCCTTCACTTCTTATTTCACATTTTTAAAATTAGACCTGCCTGCGCAGGCAGGAATTAAAAACTTCTATGCTTTTTGGGGAGCAATTTTATTTACTTTTTTACCCTATCATTTTGCTCACGGAGCCATTCATTCATATTTATCTCATTATTGGGTAGTGCCATTGGCCTTTTTATTTGCTAAGCAAATTTTATTTAACCAGAAACCAAAAAAAATAATTATCAAGTTATTTTTAATAGGGGCATTGATAGCTAGCACTGGTATTTATTATGCTTATTTTTCCTGTTTACTGGTCTTATGTTGTTTGCTAATTTTATTACTGCAAAAGCAATTTTCTAAGCCCAAAATATTTTTAGCCGGGTCATTCTTACTAGTCATATCTCTCTCATCTTTATTGCAACTAGCTCCTAATTTTAAGTTTTGGTGGCAAAACGGGAGAAATGAGTTGGTGGGGCAGAGATCGCCTCACGAAGCTGAAATGTTTGGCCTTAAACCTGCTTATTTATTAATTCCTATTAATAACCAGACTAGACACTTTTTTAAAAACCAAGAAGAACAGCAATATTTGGGTTTGGCTGGATTGGCTGGTCTACTAATAGCTACTTTGATTTTTTTTGATCCGCCAGCCGGCGGAAAAATTATTGAAAATAAGTCAAAATTTAGACAAATAAAAATTTGGTACTATGTTTTAGTTTTACTAATTCTATTAAGTTTAAATACGGGTGGAGCTACCATTATTTCCCATTTAATCACCGCTCAGATCAGGGCCTATGGACGAATTATTCCTTTTATTAACTTCACTTGCTTTTTAATTTTGTTTTATTTTTTAGCAGAATTAGAGAAAAAAATTAAATTTAAAAAACTATTTTTTCTATTAATAAATTTATTTTTTATTATCACTTTGCTTGATCAATTACGCGCTTTTTTACCATTATCAGAGCAAGAAAAGATTGATTTTTATCAGGATCAGCAATTTATAAAAGAAATTGAAGCTAAAATGTCGACTAATGCTAGGATCTATCAATTGCCCTACAAAGATTTTCCCGAAACGCCCAATCTATATAAATTGGGCAATTACGATTTATTAAAAGGTTATTTGCATTCCCCAAATTTAGCTTGGAGTTACGCTAGTTTGAAAGGTCGCTGGGTTGCCTATTGGCAATGGGATCTTTATACTAAAGATCCTCAGCAACAACTAAAAATTCTCCAAGATAATAATTTTGACGGGCTTTATATCGATAAGTACGGCTACGCGGACGAAGGCAAAGCTATTGAGGCCAGTTTTTCCGCTCTTTTAAAACAAAATCCTATTACTAGTGATAATAATAGATTGATTTTCTACGATTTGACTAATCTAAAATAAAATTATTAGCTTTTAGTTTTAAGTCTAATTCTTTGTATAATTCTTGACTATCTTTGCCTCGCTGTTTTTCCCAAAGCATGCTTTGAATAATGAAAATATAAGAAAATGCTTGATACATAGCTTCTATTAAGCCTTCCATGCCATCTTGATAACCTTTTTCTTTAATATATCTTAAGTAAAAATGGTCGATAGTTTGTTTGCATAAAGACCACTTGGTAATCTGAGGTGAATGACGCAAATAATGATACTCAGCCTCTTTTTGAGCGTAAAGATGAGTCTTGAGTAAATTACTAGCTAGATCACGGTGTGAAAAATGATAAATTTCTGCATTTAAGTTTTTTATTTCTCCTTTGATTTTCAAGTATTCGTGAATTTCTTGTTGGGCATATAAAATGTTTTTATTTTTAAATAAACGGATATGATATTCATTATTCCAGCCACCAAAATTCATTTTTTTTCCTAAAAAATAATTAATAAATTTAATATTAAAAGCTACAAATTTATCTTGTTGAGAATTCACTACCAGTTTAATCATGTCAGCTAATTTTCGAGAAACTCTTTCGTCTGCATCCAGTAATAAAATCCAATCACCCTGACATTTTTTGATCCCGTAATTTTTTTGAGAAGCAAAGCCCTTAAATAGATGCTGGTAGATTTTAATTTTTTTTAATTTTAATAACTTAATTTTTTTAATAGTTTCATCCGTACTAAAATCATCAACAATGATAATTTCATCAGCGAAATTTTTAATGCTTTTCAAGCAACCAATAATCATTTCGGCCTCATTTTTGGTGATGATGACTACTGATAGTTTTATTAACATAAATCAGATATACTTTCTGTATATCATGAAATATCTCAAAGATCTATTAAGACCATTTTCTCAACATAAGTATCTCCTTTACCAGCTCACTCAACGGGAAATTAAAGCTAGGTACAAGCAATCTATTGTGGGTTATGCTTGGGTGCTACTAAATCCTCTAGCCCAAATGGCAATTTATGTTTTTGTTTTTTCCGTAATTTTTCGTTTTCCTACCAATAACATCCCCTATCCAGTTTATTTATTCGCTGCCCTTTTGCCTTGGACTACTTTGCAAGTAAGTATTAATACCGCCACTCAATCTTTAGTGGATAACGCTAGCTTGTTAAAAAAAGTAGCTTTCCCTAGAGAAATCATTCCTTACAGCGTGATCTTGGCCAAATTGGTCGATTTTTGTTTTTCGTTAATTGTCTTTGCTTTTTTACTTTTATTTTTTAGAGTATCTTTAGCTAGCACAGCCATTTTATTTTTACCGTTATTTATCTTGCAGATCCTGCTCAGCACTGGTATTTCTTTGTTGCTGACGGCTTTTAATTTATTTTTCCGTGATATCCAATATTTGGCTAATTTATTACTCATGATGTGGATGTATTTAACTCCTGTGGTTTACCCCATGTCTTTAGTGCCAGCTAAGTACGTTAACTTTTATAAATTAAATCCGATGGTGGGCATTGTGGAGGGCTATCGAAGTGCTCTTTTTGGTAATCCTTTTGAATGGAGCATTATTGCCTGGTCAACTTTTTGCTCTATTTTTATTTTTCTGTTGGGCTTTTTAGTTTTTAAGAAATTAGAAAAGTATTTTGCCGATATTGTTTAGTATGCCAATGCCTGTGATTAAATTTACTAACGTCAGCAAAGATTTCTATTTGCAGGAAGATAAAACTTTTAAAGAATTAATTCCCAGTTTAATTTTGGGTAAGGCTTGGGCCAAAAAACTACGAGTGTTTTCTGATTTAAATTTTGCCATTACCAAAGGAGAAACCGTGGCCATTGTGGGTAAAAATGGGGCGGGAAAATCTACAATTATGAAATTGATCGCTGGTGTGACTTACCCTACAAAAGGCAAAATTTTAGTCAAAGAAAAAGTGGCCCCATTGATAGAGTTGGGTGCGGGCTTTCATCACGAATTAACCGGCTACGAAAATATTTTTCTTAATGCCGCCATTTTAGGCATGCACAAGAAGGAAATCGAACTAATTTTGGAAGACATTATTGAGTTTAGTGAACTGGGTGATTTTATCAATATTCCTATTAAGCGCTATTCGACGGGAATGATGATGCGGTTAGCTTTTTCGATTGCTATTCATTCCATCGCTCCCATTTTATTAATTGATGAAGTGTTGGCGGTGGGAGATGCCGCTTTTGCTAAAAAGTGTTTACAAAGAATGCAAGAATTTAAAAAAGATAAAAAGAAAACCATAATTTTTGTGAGTCACAGCCAAAAAGACGTAGAGTTTCTTTGCGAGCGGGCAATTTTGTTGCAGGAGGGAAAAATTACCATTGACTCCACCCCCAAAAAAGTGTTTGCTAAGTATCAACAAGATGAAAATATCTGATTACATTATTAGTTTTTTGGTTCAAGAAAAAATTAATTTTCTTTTTGAAATTTGCGGAGGCGTGACCACTCATCTTTTGGATTCTATTTATTTGCAAAAAAAACTAAGCGCCGTTTCCACTCATCATGAGCAGGCCGCGGCTATGGCAGCAGAAGGTTATGCCCGAATCACT
>Ga0208958_1001363_pt1 | contig 24624 bp, 27 predicted proteins | sample RifOxyB1_FD_184032 | JGI IMG/M metagenome (GOLD analysis project Ga0208958, IMG submission 184032) | Soil microbial communities from Rifle, Colorado - Rifle Oxygen_injection B1 (SPAdes) | ecosystem: Environmental > Terrestrial > Deep subsurface > Rock core/Sediment | place: Rifle, Colorado...
CTTTGGCGGGGTGTTTTCACTTCCGTTTCGGCTTTTTGTAACGCAGGATTTGCGCTGCAAACGACCAGCCTTATGCCTTACAACCAGAATTTCGGAATACTGACTACAGTGGCTACCCTGATTGTGCTCGGAGGACTCTCGCCCGCCGTTGTCGTGGCGCTCCCCGATCTGATTCGCAAAAGACATCTGCCCGTTCAGGTCAAAGTCATCATTTGGGCTTCCGGCCTTTTGCTGATCGCCGGCATGCTCGTTTTCCTTGCCTTCGAATGGGCGAATACCCTCGCCGGAATGCCATTTGCGCACAAGCTCTCCAATTCCTGGTTTCAATCGGTTACCGCAAGAACCGCGGGCTTCAATTCTCTCGACATCGCGGCCTTACATCCGGCAACGACCACGCTGATGATCATCCTGATGTTTATCGGTGGGAGCCCGGGCGGGACCGCGGGCGGAATCAAAGTGACGACCGTCGTCTTGTTGTTTATGGCGACCTTTGGCGTATTTCGCGGATTTCCCCGGGTTAATATTCTGGGACGACATATTTCGCATACGAGTGTTTACAGGTCGATCGCCGTAATGACCGCGAGTGTATTCATGGGCGGTGTCGTATTCATCTCACTTCTTGTTACGCAACAGGTTGGAGCGGCTTCGCTGCTGTTCGAGACGGTCTCGGCTTTGGGAACGGTTGGCCTTTCTGTCGGCGCAACCGCTGAATTGGATGCGATTGGAAAGATTATCATCATGGTTTGCATGTTGTTCGGAAGAGTTGGGCCGCTCACAGTACTTCTGACGCTGGCTTCGCCCAAGCCGGAAGCAAGCGTGTGGTTGCCTAAAGAGGAAGTCACCGTAGGTTGATTGGAGGAAACGTATGAGGAGCCAGGTAATCGTCGTCGGTCTCGGTCAGTTTGGTATGGCTCTGACGAAGTCGTTGTCACAACGCGGTTCCGAGGTCATCGCGGTTGATAAGGATGAGGACAAGGTTCAAATCGCCTCCGCTTTCGCGGCCGAGGCAATCCGAATGGATGCGACCGATGAGTCAGCGTTGGCCAGACTGGAACCGGCGAAACGGGATGTTTGCGTCTGCGCGACCGGGGATCAGTCCAGAGAGGCCGCTATCATATGTACGGCCCTTCTAAAACAACTCGGGGCGAAGCGGATCATTTCCAGGGCGAACGACGATTTGCATAAAAGAATTCTGCAGCTCGTCGGTGCCGACGAGATCGTGAATCCTGAGTGGGCTTTTGGGGAGCGCTTTTCGAATCGTATCGTTTACAAAAAAGTTCTCGACGAAATGTCGCTTGGAGCCGATTTGGTGATCACCGAATTCAGTATTCCCGAAGTGTTCGTCGGCAAAACCTTGATTCAGCTCGATTTGCGACCGCGCTACGGAATGATCGTCGTCGCGATCCGACGAGGGGCGGCTGGGACCGTTCAGCTGCCTGATCCCAACGATGTTTTGTCCGCTGAGGATATTTTGGTAGTCGTCTCCAAAGAGGGTGCGGTGGCCCGTGTAATGGCGAGGTCTTAAGCAATAATTGGTGTTCATTCATGAATCTTTCACGCGACATTAAAGTTGGTTTGGCATTGCTCCTGGGACTGAATCTCATGACCGCATTTTCGTCAATTTCGGTTCTGGAGCGAATGGAGCCGGCAATCGAAACGGTCATCAAAGAGAACGTTCGCTCACTTGAGATGGTCGAGGAAATGTTTTCTGCGCTCTTTCTTCCGGCACAGCCGGCGCGCGATACTGCTGCCAACAAACAGCGTTTTACCGCCGCGCTCAAGCAGGCCCGAGAGAGCGCCACAGAAGAACAGGAGCCCGTCATTATAGCCGCAATAGAATCGGCGGCGGAACAGGCCTTTGGAGGCAACGCAGTCGCGATCAAGTCGGTCGTGGAAAATCTTCAGCGGCTCGGCGAGGTCAATCGAAATGCCATGAGACGAGCCGAAGAACGAGCAAACCGGCTTCGCTTGGCTGGAGCTTGGGCCATGGCCATGCTCGGCCTGATGACTTTTTTATCCGGTTTGTTCGTATTTAGTCGCTTCGGCAAGCGGATTGTATATCCCGTCCAGGAACTCGTCGGGGTGGCAACAGCCTGGAAAGAGGGAAACCGACAGCGGCGTTACCATTCGCCGGCGGCCTCAAGAGAACTCGAAGAAATCGGAAAGGTCTTAAATGCAGTCCTTGATGAGTCCATGGATAAACAATTTGAAGAGCGCCGTGAGTTGCCGCAGCACCGCGCTGCTGGCGCGAAGGAACGAGAAATCATCAGTGGACTCCTTGAGTCCTTTTCGGCGCCCAGTTTCGTGATTTCCTCCGCCGGTGTTCTGCTGTCAGCAAACGCCGAAGGAATAAAAAGACTGAGCAGACAAGATGGAGCCGAGATTCGCGAGCAGCTCGCGCTCGCACCCAAACGTCAGGCGCAGAAGTCGGTGAGTAAGTCTGCGCCGATCGGAAATACTGGATTTTGGCTATGCGAATTGAAGCCCGAAGTAGAACGGGTGTAGATATCCTCCGGCCAAATATAATCGTTCAGTCTAGCTGAAACACGCTTTCGGGGGCGCAGCTGTAAAAGTGGGTTTCGGTGTATTGAGCGGCTCTTCGGATGAAGAAAACCGCTGCGGGCGCTTGCCCATGGAGCAACTTTTCCGTGAACCGGATTTCAAGGCTTCGGTCGGAATTCACGCAGGGAATGGCGGGGTCGGGTAAGCACTGAACTCGTCCGATTTGTTCCGATTGAAATTCCAACACCTCTCCCTGCATGGAGGCGGTGATTTCAAAACCATAGCGGTCCCCATCGCCATCCACCGGAGTGCAGAGAAACAGAATGGCGAGAAGCGTGTTCATTCGGCGAGTTTCCAAGATCCCGCGACAAGAGTCAACTAAGTTGCCACAATCATTCGCGTGTAGCGGAACCGGAAATTGAACTTAAACGCGATGCGCAATGAGGACTGCGGGTTGGCAGCCCCAATTCACAGTCGGAGATCGATTCGATAGCGATCAAAGCTTGCCGCGCCTGGAGAGTCCTCGGCCCGATAGGGCGGCCGACGGTTTATTCGGCATACTCAATAGGAACCTTGATCACGATTTTCTTCACGGTAGCGGGTTGATTTCCGGTCATCAATAGGGGGGTGTGCGCATCCTGCGGATAGAACACGGCGAACGCGCCTGGAACAAGGCGCAGCTCGGCCCCGGGAATTTCGCTGTTTTGGAAGAAGAATTCCACGTCACGCTCTCGAATGTATGCGTCACAGGTTTGACACAATTCCCGGGGCTGACAAACGATGATTTCCTCTCCCTCGAGTACGATCTGAACGTCAATGAATCGATTGTGTGCCTCTGGTTTCGCACCTGCCCTCGAACGTGTTTGGCTTAATACGATGCGGCCGATAACTCCGGAGTGGCCGATCTGATACTCACCTTCTTTAAGATCATGTGAGAGCGATTTCAGGAAATGGCCGATTTCCTTCCAAACGGGTGAGTGAAAGTAGACGGACCAGTTTTTCTGCAGATCGTAGATCATGATTGGTTATAGCGAACCAGAAAGCCTTGGGGAAGGATTGTTTCACGCCGGGTGCGAGTTCGAGTAGAATGCATCGTATGGATATCATGTATTTCGGGAATACCGTTCGAATCTGGCTCATCGGCACGGCCGTGCTTGTCGCGTCATTCATTATCTTGTTGGCAACTCTCCGAGTGGCGCAGTCAAAGCTCAAGACGCTTTCCGCCAGCACGACCACTCTCGTCGACGACCTGGCTTACCAGGTCCTTCGGGCGACGAAACGCTACTTCCTTTTTGCGGTTTCGATATATTTGGCGAGCTTTCTTCTTAAAAGCGGTTCAGAGACGAGACTCGTAATTTATCGCGGGTTTTTCCTGGTCTGCCTCTTACAGGTCAGCTCTTGGGGAAGTGCTGCGATCACGTTTTGGATCGAAGGCTACCTTAAAAACCGCTCCCTTTCCGACCCGTCCATTGCCACTAGCCTCGGGCTCATCGGATTTTCGGTCAGATTCGTATTCTTCGCGTTGATTGTGGTGATGGCAATTCACAACTTCGGCTTCGATATCACGACTCTCGTGGCGGGATTGGGCGTTGGCGGTATCGCCGTTGCGCTTGCCGTGCAGAACATCCTCGCGGATCTGTTTGCGTCGCTGACCATCGTTCTCGACAAGCCATTCGTGGTGGGTGACTTCATCATGGTCGGGGATTTCATGGGAGCCATCGAGCACATCGGGCTGAAGACCACCCGGATCCGCAGCCTCTCTGGCGAACAGCTTGTTTTCTCGAACGCAGATCTGCTGCAAAGTCGTCTTCGTAACTTTAAGCGAATGTCTGAACGGCGAGTATCCTTCGTTCTGGGCGTGGTTTATCAAACCCCTGCCGCGACGCTCGAGCGGGTGCCCGGGTTAATCAAGTCGATCGTCGATTCTCAGGAGAACGCTCGTTTCGAGCGTTGTCACTTTTTGAAATTCGGAAGCTCATCTCTAGACTTCGAAGTCGTTTATTGGGTCGTCAGCCCTGATTTCAATGTGCACGCCGATCTTGCCCAAAGTATCAATCTAGGCATTATCAGGGCTTTCGCCGCCGAAAAAATCGAGTTTGCCTATCCGTCGCAGACGGTATTCGTGCAGAAAGAGGCGGTGCCCGGCTCTTAAAGCCTTCATTTGATATCCGTCGTCAAATGTCTCAGTGCGCCGCGTACGCCCTGTGCAGACGTTTTATCGAGGAGCAAACCTAACATGGCATCCGCACGCAGCAAGAACTTCGAGAACATCAGCTCAAGCTTCTGGGCCTTGCCCGCAGTCCTAGTCGGTGCATCGTTCGCGCTCTCCTTGGCATCAGTCGAGATCGATCGAAGGTTCTTTGCCAAGTCTGCGCATGCGTTATGGCTGTTCGGAGGCAGCCCGGATGCAGCAAGGGAGGTGTTATCGGTGATCGCAGGATCACTCATAACAGTAGTTGCGGTCGCTTTTTCCGTCACCATTGTCGCGCTCCAGCAAGCTTCAACGCAGTACAGCCCGCGAGTGTTGAACAGGTTCACCCAGGACCGAGGAAACCAGCTGGTTCTCGGCGTTTACATCGGTACTTTCACTTTCTCGCTGATCGTTCTTTGGAGCATTCGCTCTGAAGACGGTACAGGAGGTCAATTTGTTCCCGCCCTTTCGGTGATGATCGCAGGCCTGATGGCCTTGGCCAGCCTCGGTCTGCTGGTGTATTTCATTCATCACATTATCGATCTCATCCGTATACCCACGATTCTGGCGGGCATCCGTGGACAACTCGATCAACAGATCAGAAAGATTTGCAAGAACCCTCAAGGAAAGGGCGACCCGAAGGAAGAACGGTATATTGAGGCTGTGCAGCAAACAAGTTCAAGACGAGTGGGCCGAGAGACTGTCGTCGTATCCGAGTTCGAGGGACACATCCGAATGATCGATGAAGATCGGCTATACTCGTTATTCAAAGACGAAAAAAAGGCGTTCGTTTGGATACCTCGGGCAGTGGGTGAATATTTGATCCCAGGATCTGTCCTTGTCCGTATCTGGGCAGCAAAGGAACAGAATGATCACTGGACAAAACAGCTACGGAAAATTGTAGTGATAGATGCCAAGAGGAGCATCTATCAAGATCCGATCTACGGTTTCAGGCAGCTCGTGGATGTGGCACTTAAGGCGTTATCCCCTGGGTTGAACGACCCGACCACCGCTGAGCAATGCCTCTTGTATCTGAAGGGAGCTCTCGGCTTGATCGTGGCGCGAGAACTGCCTCGAATGTCATACCAGCGAGATGGTGTCCATTATCTGCTTAAGAAGCCATCATTCAATGATTTCGTAGGCATCTCCTTCAACCAGATTGTGCATGCGGGTAAACACGATTCACACGTCATGATGTCCGTTCTTTCGACTATCGATGAATTGATCCCGCTCTGTCCTTCGAGTGAACGAATGCATGCGCTTCTTTCCCCAGTTGACACCATAATCACCAATGCCGAATCACCTCGCGTCCAGGAAGCGGCCCGCCAAATCAGGGCAAATGCCGTGCTTCGCAAGTGAGCGGCCATTTAATGGGCCGCGACCGCACTGCTTGCGTCCTGATCCGGAGTTTTTAATGGCTGAGAAATTTATTTCTGAAAACCATCGAAGAGGCACGTGTCATCTGGAAGAACTCGACGAATGAGGAAGACCTTCATGCGATATGCGTCGATTTTTTCAGAATATCGCAACTCTGATTTCAGTCAGATCCGTGAACCTTGCCCTGCGCCGCCACCGCATGGCGCGCGAGAATTTCGGTGAGCTTTTCCGCCTTCGTGAAGTTCCGTTTTGAGCAAGACTCCTTGCCAAAGGGGAGTATCCTGCACTCTTCGGCGGCCAGCGGAAATGTCGGGGCTCGTCTTGCTCCGACTTTGAGCTCGTACTCCGGGCTTTCGCTTTGAGCGGTCAGAATTTCTGGTGGCGCGAGCGAGGATCTGAGCTCGCCCGCGAGTTTTGCGATTTCCGCGCAGTCCTCTTTACCGGGCTGAAGGTGTTTTGTTTCCTTATCACGCTTGAACCGGAGCGTGCAGCCGGCGTGATTTTGCGAAACCATCGATATCTTCCAAACCGTGCGATGGTCGAAATGCGCGCGAAGCGATATTTCAAACGAAGAGGCGAAACAGCTCGAATTTCCCGCGAGTCCAAAAAAGGCGGTGAGCGCCAAGGCGGAGAGGAACTTCACTTTCGTGGTGCCCCGCAGGTATTTTCTCGAGCTATGGGATCGGTTTGGAAGAGGCACTCCATAATCAGGTTAACGGGCCCATGGTGTTCGTCAACCATGCTAAAGCAGTTGAATTCGTGACTCTTGAGATCATGAGCGTACCTGGTCTGAAAGGCGACCGGGAGAATTTCTTCATACCATTTCCCAATACATGGATCTTTCTTGTTCCTTTCGCGGTAAATGGCGGCGGCTTTTTTCAATCGGGGGTGAATGCAGTCGGCGAAATCCTTGGAGATATAGTTCCTGCTGTCCTCAAGCCGAAATTCCTCGAACGGACATTGGTTTTGAAGACGGAGGTCGCGGTCGGTGGCGCGCGATTGCTGGCAAAGATGTCCGAATTCGTGGATGAGTTCCCGCTCAATCTGCGAAAAATGGGTGGGACTAAAAAGGATACTTTCGCTCATGACGAGGTCGACCCGCCGGAGTCTTCCAGTCTGCGGATAAAAGGTATACCTACCGGCAGCATACAAGGGAATCGCTAGTCCTTTTACCAGAACCAAATTCACGCTTTTCATCCATTTTTCGCAGGTTGAGTCGTTCCCGCAGCAGCTGTGGATAAATGCTGGATCCCTGAGTTTTGAGTAAAATAAATCGGCGGTTTTCTTGAGGACGACCCGGCGAAGATTTGGGGAGCGACTTCGTTCGAGCTGGACCGAGGGATCATGTTCCATACAGCCTTTACCGTACTTCCGGCAGAGCGAGTGGGCTTTTTGACACAGTTTCGGAACGCTGAGTGGATTACAGAAATCCTTTCGGTGGGCTTCAAAGGAGTCGTATTCGAAGGAGATCCGAGGCGAGGAGCGTGCGGTCGAACAGGCGTTGGGAGAAGCCATTCCTCGAAGAGCCTGCTCCAAAGCGCGAAGCTCATCTTCAAACGTCACTTCAATTACGGCTGCAGGACTCACTGTACTGATGCCCTGAAGCAACGCTAGCAGAAGGAAAAGAATGGAGTACCCCATATTCTCCTTTATTCTAGCAAAACCAGAACGGAAGGAGAAGGGAGCCGGAGTTGGTCTGAAATAAACCGATTGCGAATCGAGGGTTTATGGGTAATTGACCGAATTTGGCGAGATATGGAACGATCGCGCGGATGCGTGCTGAAGGGCTGGTTAGTTTTACGCTACCCAGCGTGGTCTGCTCCAATTATGTCAGCAATTGAAAAAACCGGGGATGCTGTTAGGCTTATTCTAATCAAGGATGAGAAACACATGAAAGCAACCTGGATTATTCTGCCTCTTGTTTCGATATGCTTTGCCGCCTGCGGCAAGAAGAGCAACGAACTCAAATCGGTCACGGGCACTGCCTCGATCGTCCTTGGCGCGACGGGCACAGAAGCCCTAACGGTTCGAAATGCCGCGTTCAAGGCAAGCGCCGAAACGGATAGCGACTACCGCCTGGTGAGTTCCGAAACCTGGCTGCTTTCCCCCGACCAAGCGAAGATCACGTTCAGAAGAATTGATTTTGTTGCCGCGGGTGGTGAATCCATTTCCGCGGGGCTGTCAGGTTGTACAGTGACATACGATCGATCGAGGGCTTCGGGCTCCAACTTGCTCGATTGCCCGTTTACGCTTCAACTGACCTCGGAGGATGGAGAAGTATCTTATAAGGGGACGTATGTTGGCTTGTATATCTACTTTGATCGCACAATTCCAATCCGCTTGAACGGTAACCTGAGCGGGATCTACTCGGATCCGAACTCGCCGACATTACTTCAACTCGGCAACTCTGCGGGAAATTATGTGAATTACCAAGTAGGCGGTGGCTCTGGTGATACGGTGACCTCACAAATCTATTTGAACCAGCCATTTGTCGTCACCGATACGGGTACGCCCTCGATCAAGATTGTTACGGACTTGATCCATACCATCCGAGCAGATGTTTCTGGTGGAACTGCGTCGTTCACGCCAAATTCCGGCGTAACGCCAGTGGAGTTGATTGCTATTCCGGGCAGCTCCGCGGGACACGCGGAGTACTATTCGAACGTGAACACAATCGAAAGTCTATCGATGAACACGGTTGCCGGCGGGAATTACGTGTTCGCGCGGCTTTTTTATGCCGATGAGACGCCCGTCCGCGTCAATACTGGCTGGTTGCCCGATTGTTTTTCTGGCAATGTCCTTTACCAGGCTTTCGCGGCGGACGCGGCAACCTCACCGATACAGGACTCCGTTGGAAACCGGGCTGGAGGCTACCTGGGGCAGGCGGGTTCCGGTGAACTGGCCTGGGCTTTAGGAACGGACTGGAGATGGTCGGGCTACGGTTCCTTGATGCTGATGCTCAGGGGCCAATCGATCGGCGATTCCGTGGACTTGAAATGCCTAGCCACCACATCCGTGCCCACCCCCTCGGGAGGGACCTATGCATCGGGTGCTCCGACGATAGTGAACCCGAGCAATACGATCCCGTTGACACTGCTTGCGAAATAGGGCGTATTTCTCTCAAAACCGAGTTCGGGCACTTTCACGCTCTTCACATCATCTATTTCGTAAACCGGATATTCAGTTCAGAGCCCTACGTGTGAGTCGTTTGGCACTGCTGAGACGGGAGATAATGGCTGAAGGGTGGGATCGCGCCCGCGCCGCCTCTAGCCTCAGCCGGGCACCAGAACGCTTGTCGTTGAAACGTCCCGCTTTCCCTGCGGTCAGCTTTTTACCTTGGTGCAGTCTTCGCAGCCACTCTCCCATAAAAAAGGAGATTCAGATGAAAATGAAGAGTTCAATGCTGGCTGTGTTGTGTGCGGGAGTTTCCGTCGGGTCGCTTCAGCTGGCCACTGCGCAGTACAATGGCGGCGCTCCGGGTACGGCGCCCGCTCCAGCTCCGACTGGCTCGCCCGGCGAGGCTCCGATTGCCTGTGAGGTGGAATCGAGGGTCGCCGCCCTGACCGGAACGGCTGAGAATCCGCCCGTGAACCCGGCGGGAACCGGAGCTGCCAGTTTCGGAATCCGCAGTCGAACCGAAATATTTTTTTCAATCGCGGTGTCCGGCCTGACGAGTGATATAGTTGGGGCTCATATTCATATCGGTGCCCCGGGCGTGAACGGCCCGATCATTTTCCCCCTCACACCAGGTGGCTTTACGAATTCCCTCTCCGGAGTTCTTCGGGAGAGCGACTTCAGGCCAGCACCCGAGCAGGGTATCAACACGTTTGCAGAAGCGATAAACGCCGTCATGAACGGAAATACTTATGTAAACGTTCATACGGCTAACAATCCTGATGGAGAAATCAGGGGACAGATAGTCGCGGCTCAAGGTCAGTGATCAGAAGCGAACGCGCGCGTGGTCTTGTGAAGCTGCGAAGGATCAGCCGCAATCGCGTCGTAGCCCTGCTGATTGAACTCGAGGAGGCAGAATCCGTTCCCGAACGGGTCCGAGAAATAAGCGAGCCTTCCGTAAGGGAAGACATCAATCTTGCCCTCCTGTATTGCACCGGCTTCCAGAACGCGTTGAATCGAAGGCTCTAGCGCTTCGACCACGAAGTCCAGATGCACGGGTGTCCAATGCCGCGCGAAAGTTCGTCGGACTGCGGGCTGAGACTCGACTGCCGACGAGCCTTCAGCATTGGGTAGCAGGTAGACCCGAAAGTCGGCTGCGATAAGTTCGACCCATCCATCGAAACGCCGTCCGGGCTTGAGATCGAACGCTGCCGTGTAAAAATGCTGCGCTTGGACCAGATCAGGAACATCGATATTGACGAGAATGTTTGGCATCTCCACTCCTGCGCGTTGCAACTCGCCTGCCCTGATTTATCCGAGTTCGTCGAGGATTTTTCCTGAAACGATCAGTTGGCTCAGATCAAAGCCCTGCGTACGCAGGCGATCGAGAATGCCCTCGTACTCCCGTCGCGACAGGGCAGATCTTCTGCTTAGAATCCAAAGATACTGCCGCTTTGGTTCGCTGACGACCGCGTACGAATAATCCGGCGCGAGGTCGATGATCCAGTAGTCGCCTTTTCCAATACCCGTCCAGCGCAGCCAACCGGGAAGAAATGAGACCTTCAGCTTCGCTTGGCTGGCTTGGCTGCCGGGCTCTACGACCTCTGCAACGCCCTCGGCTTGGTCGATCTCGCCGTTTTCCTTGCGGCAGGTGTTTACGACCCGCACCTTGCCGTCATCACGGAGGCTGTACTCGGCCGTCGAGTGGTCACACCCGGACTGGAAGCGATTGGGGAGTCGAGCGATCTCGTGCCACTTGCCGACATACCGGCTGAGATCGACTCTGGAAACCGCCGTGAGCGGCTTGCCTTCGCCGGCGGGCGCGTCGAATGAAACGAGTGGATAAAGCGCGGCGATGAAGAAGAGCGGAAGCATTGTTTTTACGTTTGCATGCATTGTGCAGTCATTAGTCGGCTTTGTTCTTTATTTCATCTGCCTTGTCCTCAACGCTCTCTTTCGCGTCTTCGGCTTTTTTCTTCGTCCTTTCGGATTTGGAGGACTTCTTCGGTTTTTTTCTTTTTTTTTACGTCCTTTGCTTCCTTCTCAACCTTCTCGCCGACATTTTCATCGGCATAGCCCAGGGAAATCGCATTACCTTGGATGGTTGAAATTGCGAACGCAGTGACCGCCAGCCATAAAACTTTTTTATTGATCATGAGAAACGCCTCCAAATATCTTCTGCCTGAGCACGCGGGGCGTAAACAAGGCGCGGGGAGTAGACCCTGAGCGGCACGAAACTGACCTCGCTGCGCTCGGGCACGTTCTGCGCCCAGGTCGGAGTCCGCTGAAAAAGTATTTGGCCTCACAGAGGGGGAGTGTCGCCAGAGGGGGGACATGGTCGCCTAAAAATCCCGAACTGCAGATAGTGCGCAGACTGCAGGGGACTCTGTACATCGACTGTCATTTGACCAAAAAAACTGAGGCACGCTCAGATCCCTATGACGGGGTTTTGCTCAATTTCGCAACAAGTGCGTAGGCGTTTCCCTTTGCTTACTGACAACTCACCCCTTAAGATCACGAAATGAATAGGAAGTCCGAGGGCTTAACCTTTCTGATCGCTGTCCTCGTCGGATTGGCAATCCGTCTTTCTCTGACGCACTTTGGGAACAATGCCGACATCCATATCCTCTACGACATTGCACGCAGGCCTTGGGGCACGCATTTTTATTCGGAGATCCCGTTTTGGGCAAACGGGGGCCCGATTTGCTACTAGCTCTTCCAGCTTTTCCACCGCCTGCCGGGCGGGGACTCCATCGGTGGTTTTCACGCGTACGTCTGCACGCTGATGAGCATCGGGGACCTCCTCTCGGCCTGGGTCCTTTGGCGCACGTGGAGCCGGGAAGCCGCACTGTTCTTTCTTTTACTCAGCCCGGCAGCCGTGATCATCTCGGGCTACCACGGGAACTCCGAGCCGCTGATCATGGCGCTCGCGGCACTGAGCTACTGGCGGTATTCCCGGACTGAAGTCGAAGAAAACAACCCGGGCCAGTTTCCGACTGATTCCTTCGTGTTGCTCGGCTGCTGCCTGGGAATCAAGCATATTTTTGTCCTGTTGCCGCTCTGGATCTTCTTCAGACAGAAGTCCTGGCGAGATCGGATCCGGGCGCTCGCAATCCCGTACGGTACCTGGATTTCTTTCTTTATCCCCTTCCTCGTCACCGACCCCATCGCGGTGGTGAAAAACGTTTTGCTTTACTCCTGGAACAGCGGGGGTTCCGCAATTCCGATGCTCATTCAATGGGTTTTGGAAAAATTCCAGCTCGGAGAATTCGCGATCCGGTTGCGGCCCTATTGGACGCTGGTTTTCCTGGCCTGCATGCTGATCGCAGGCTGGAAATTCCGAACCGCTCGATGGAAGTACGCCTTTGCCGCGTAACCCCTGGTCCTCGTCGGCACCTCCAGCGCGCTTGCAATTCAGTATTTCGCCCCTCCCTGCTTTTCGATCGCGGCGTTCTCCACGACGTTTCCCGTGCTCTTCGCTTGGGCCGTGCCCTTTCATCTCTTCACGCTATGGTATTTTGGCGGCCACTCCGAAGAGCTGTCGCTTTATGTGATCGGCAGCTGGTTTTTTGATCAGATAACCCCGGGGTCAAAATTCCAATGAAGTCGTCGAACTTCATGCAGCTGCTGATTCTGGGCTTCCTCATCCACCTGGTCATCAAAACGCGCTGGTTAAAAAAAGCGTAACCAAACGGGAGCGCTCTCCCGGTCTCGGTCATCCTTCGCCCGCAGCAGCTCGGACAAAATCCGCGCTTCTTGCACGAAAACGCCACAAGCTTCACCGAGATTCACAGCCAGTGGCCCAGAAGGACGGCAGAGCCAACCCCGTGTTTCCCCTTTTGAACACTATGCCCGACCCGACAGGGCTTAGCGCTCGCTCCTGCTCGCGCGCCGCGCCCCAGGTCTTGTTGCCGCAACTGATGCCCGCCAAGCAATTACTCGCATCCCCCTAGCGCCTAAAGGCGCAGCGGGGATGCACACAGATTCTGAAAATGCGGAAAAAGAGAGATCGAACAATTGAGAAATACGAGTTCTTCAATGTCGCTTTCTGATTCCGAGCATCAACGCGCGCCAGTGGCGGCGGTTGATGCCTCAACGCAAGGGCGCGAGCGCCGAAGCACCAACTCGGAAAAAAAAGAATTATCCCGCCACAACCGGGCAGAACTTTCGCGGGGTAGCAAAAACTGATCGTTGTGTTTACTTTCCGTGTTTTTAAGAATCATCACAACTGTGAGCGGCGCTTTGTCGCCGCGATCAGTTGTATACACATGTTGTTCGGCGTCGCCGACGCTCCAAAGTCGCTGCGACGCCAACACTTTGGTACCGAACAATTCGCGAGGCAGAGCCGCCGGTGTAGTGCAGTCCATACCTCTACAACGAGCTTTGACACTCAAGAAGGTTCACCCCGCCGCCACCTACGGAGCGCTGATTGATGAGCTTATTCAGAACCGCAGGCCACTTTTTGGGGTTCTTCCATTCTGGCGACATCGCCTCTGTACTGATGATTTGAATCTTTCCATTCACATACGGATTATCAGCGCGGTCTGGCGTGGAGTTTCTCAGGTCGATCGTGGCAACGATGTTTAGTGCAATCTTTGTTTTGAAGCCGTCATTTTCGTCGAAAGTAGTAATAAAGTACTTCTCTATCCCACCGTTAGATACGTCAGCAGTAATTTTTTTGCCCGTTAGGTCGATAACCAATTTCCGGTGAACTCTACTGCGCTCTCCGGGGCTATATTCTTCGCAAAAGAGTCTTCCTCGCGTGAATTTCTGTCCTCCAAAGTACTGATAGCCCGAGACAGTCGCGTAGGGATCTGTATTCATCACGCCCGATTCACAGTCCTGGAGGCCCAGAGCCCTGGATGAAACGTCGTATCCCGGATCACTTATCCCTAAGATTCCCAAATACTCGTGGAGCACCAGGATCTCTTTTTTTGCCTGCGTCATCGCATTCCAACGTACGCGATTAATTCTGATCTTCCGTTGTTCTGGAAAGTTCAATGCATCTCGCTCCATTCCGTCTTTGTCGTAAAGGGTTTCGAACGTCGATTCGACATTCGTCGATTCGGTCACCGAGCGATAAGCATTCGGATCGACTTGTGGCGTGAGGCCTTTCTTCAATACGGTGTAATTCAATGCGGCAATATTAAGAAACTCGAAGACGAGGCTATCGCCGCCGTTTCCCGCCTCACTCCCTGCTATAGCCATTGATGAACTCATGAGACTGAGAAAGGCAAGATATGTGCAGGCGAGTTTCATATTCGGCTCCTGTCGGCGGACATGTCCAGGTTATCAATGCGGAAGAATTGAGCGGAAAGGCAATATACTGCAGTCTTCTTTTTCGACGATTCCATGATCGCGGTAAATTCTCTCCGAAATTTCTTGATCAGCTCTTTGGCCCTGGGGAGCTCAGTTGGATCGATGGCCATAGTTATGGCTGAGAGGTCTCTCTCCTCAACCGATTGAAGAAAGATAGCCTTAGTTGCCTTTTCTAGAATCTGCTCATGGTGTCTTTTCAGGCTCTCTGACGGAATTCCGCTGGTCGAAGCATTGAAAGCGTCAACCGCTTTCAATCGCCCATGTTTTCGATCAAGCAATCCAATCTTGAGTAGACGCTGTATCGCGAGTTCCGCTTCGACCGGGTTGATCCCTAAGCGCTTTGCTATCCAGGACAAATCGTCACGGAAGTCGCTGACATGCGTTAGTTCCACAATCGCGTAATGGTACCAGTTCGAAATCATTTCAAACACATCGGTTTGTAAAGTCAACTCGGGCTTCTGTTGAACGAGGTTGGCGAGCCTCTTCTTGGCATTACGCTTTGTCAAAGCGCTGCGCCCGTGCGCGGCTTTTACATGTGTGACAAAAAGGTCCGCTTCGGTATCGTTAAGTCCGAGTTTCTTGGCAGCCCTAGAGGCAGCTTCCGGCGAGAGTCCGCGCTTATAATTCACGACCTCGCTTAAGCGAGAGTAGGACATCCCGATATCTCGCGCAAAGGCGCGTAGAGAATAGCGCGGGTTTCGCGAGCAGCGACTCGCAAATTCCTCTTTCAGTGACTCGCGGTAATCTATTTCAGCAGAAAACATCGACCGTGTCGTTATCATGGTTGTTCGTAGCCGGCAAGCACTCGTAGAAGCGCTCGTTCTACGAGTGCGTTGGAACAGTTGGTCAAATGCTCGGTACGAGGTCGCGGCACGTGATCGTGGACAGGTACTGTGCGCTTCTCAACCTTCGACATTGCTTTGAAACGCTAGAGTCCCCGTCCCATACCCGATGGAAAGTGACGGCTTGAAGGTCAGAGTTGCTGGAATCTCTATAGGTCAGGATGACTTCTTGGAGGGTTTCCACCGGAAGCAAATAGCGGTAGGTCTCGGTTTGTCCCTCTAACCGCGCGGTATAGTCGCAGACGGGTTCAGCATCGAATCGGATATGGGCTGTTGTTCCGGAGTTACCTTCGGAAATTGATATCTGTGCCTGTCTGTTTGCATCTTGGTTGTAATATTCTAAGCGGCAGGGAACTCCGTCATTAGTTATGCCCTTCCAGGAAAATTCATGCTGGTCGGTAGAAACTCGGGCAAACGCTTGGCTGGCGGTGGTGAAAACGACAAGGGCAAGTATCATCAGTTTCATAGTGAATCCTTTCGACGGTTCGTTAGTGGCTCATTTCTTTGAGCTGGTGATACTTCGATAGATGCCGATCGGTCAAGCGCACGTAGAACATAGTGTTCTACGAGATTCTACGAGGGAACGACCTCGTTGGGATAACGGGTATGAGTGCGGCCCTGACTCGCGCTGCGGCGCGACATGGGTGTCAACAACTCGTGGACAGTTTGTAAACCGAAGGCTTGAGCGAACCATCGAACGGCTATACGTTTAGGAAAATGACAAATGCTGACCAGTACAGCTACAGAGATCTGCTGAAAAACGAGTTCCAGGCGCGAATCACAAAAAACACGCGCTATTCTCTGCGCGCATTTGCGCGAGACTTGAGTATGACACCGCAGATGATCAGCGCGGTTCTAAACGGTAAGCGAGATATATCTCTCGATTCTGGGGCAGATATCGTTGATCGCCTTGGATTCGATCCAAATCGGGCTCAGGACTTCCTCGACGCGATTGTTCTCGAAGGATGCAAGACAGATCGCGCCAAAAAAATGGTTTTGCAGAGAATTGAGGACCGGAATCAAACCCAGGAGGGCTTTCGGTCTTTAAGCACCGAGATGTTCAAGACCATTTCGAACTGGTATCATCTCGCACTTCTCGAACTGATTAGTTGCGAAGGATCGAAGTCGGACCTGAGATGGATTGCATCTCGCTTGGGTGTCTCCGTCCATGAGATCAAAGAGGCCGTTGCGAGGCTGATCAAGCTAGAGCTGTTGGAAGAAGTGGATGGCCGACTAAAACGTACAGAGTTCCACGTTTCGGCTCTGTCGGATATTCCCGCAGCGGCCCTCCGCGAACACGCGCGTCAGCTTTTGGAAAAAGCACTCGTTTCGTTGGACCAGCAGGGTCAACACGAGCGGGATGTCACGAGCATGACGATGTCGATCGATCCCGCATTGTTGCCCGAGGCAAAGAAAATGATCCTGCAATTTCGGCGGCGTCTCTGTAGGTTTCTCGAAAGCGGGAAGAGATCCGAGGTCTATGCATTTGTGCCGGTTCTTTTCCGGCTATCACAGCCAAGGGATAAGGCATGATCCGACTATTTGCGGCATTTTTGGTCATTTGTACGCCTTGTATAGCGCTGAGTGGTGGGGAGGTCGGAAACGGTGGCCAGCAGGTCGCTTTGGATTTTGTCACACACGGATTCACCGCGGTTGGCTTAATTGAGCGCGAATTCCACGCGGGATCGACATCGTGTAAGAGCGGCCCCTACCAAGATCTGTGCTCATTGGAGCTTGAACGCGTTCGAAACGCCGTGAGATTCGCCAAGGTAGTTTCTCTTCCTGAAGTAACTCAGATCGAGCCTGGCAGTGGGCGTGCGTTGTTATATGTGGCACTGAATTTCCCTCAAGACCAACGCATTTTGGTTTCCGAAACGGAATGGCGCAAACCTGAGCTTTGTTACGTTAGGAAGCTCCCTCTGGCTCTTCATGAATATCTGGGCCTAATGGGGATTGAAATTCAGAATTACAGGTTCTCGTCGCTCTTTGCGGAGTGGCTAATTAAAACTACTGACAAGGACAAATTTCAAGGCTGTCCCGAACTCTTTTCCGAAGGAGAATGGCAATGAAGAGGCTTAGTTTCACTGGGCTGTTGTTGGTATCGCTATCATCGGCACAGGCCGGTGTGCCGCATGAAGATGTCGGTATTTTGAAGGAAAAAGTTTCCACATATAGATCTCTCGTCGATACTGGGGTGCGCCGTGCGCAAACATTGCAACCGACCCTGAGAGCGGTTTCTCGCGAACTTTCTTATGTCGAGTGTAAGGCCATTGAGAAGAAGATCTCAGATCAATATCCGTTATCTCCATTTTTTGCCGTTTATGAAACCGGGGCAGCTTTCAGTCAGTTCTGTGATTGGGATCCTCAGCGTCCAGAAGATGGATCTCAACGTGCGATGGAATATTATTTTGATCCAGTGCAGACCACGAACCAGATGGGAATGCCTGGCACCTATCTGATCAAGCTCCTCCGAAAGAATGGCTCCTGGCCAAGGCTTACCGAGCTGCAGTTCTTGCTGGACGGGCAGTACAGGATCGTGGAACGAGTTGTGCGCGGGATTGACAATTTTGGAAAGACGGTCGATTGGGATGCTATTTCAATGGATGCGGCAGGTAATTACTATTACCGTTACGCACGAGGAGATAGCTCCTTTGTGGTGAATATGGAGCGAGCCTTCTTTGGTTCTGCAGACGGTACGCTATTTGGTACTTGGGTTAAGGGTCCTCGGCGCGCTGATCGCGGCAATGAAATAATAATAGGTCAGATGTACGAAGTTGCGAAACCAGATTGGCGTGCTTCTGCGCTTATTCCGACGCACTGGATGTCTGGGCGCTACTATAGCTATACGCCTGGGAAATGGACTTCACGCCCAAACACGAAGGATTCCCTGTACGAGGTAATTATTGTCGATTCAGGCGTCGAGGTTTGTGCTGATGGGTTCTCCACCGATATGGGAAAAGTCACCTTTTACAAGCCCAGTAATAATCAGGATCCCTGGGCTTGCAGTAACGTCTGGTAAGCAAAAGGTCTTACGCCAACATGTCTTAAAGTGATTGATGGCACAATATGGTGACGAAAGCAAAGTTTGGCAGGTTCATCTCTGAAACATCGAAAATGGTAGGACCATTTCCAATTTTAATATGTTTTTTGGTCCTCCAGATTTCTTTTGTTTTTGGAGTAGTTGAGCGAACATTCGCCGAACCAGTTGATCTTGAGATTGGGAACCAAAGAAAAAGCGGGCAGTTTTCTTTTCCAGGTAATCAGATGTCTCCAACTATTCTCAATGGAGCTTCTTTTGTCGTCGACTTCACCCATTATAATGATCGCGCACCACAAAGGGGTGACATGGTTCTGATTCGTAGTGCTTCCGATGATACGCAAGCATACGTGAGGAGAATTATCGCCCTGCCACTCGAACGATTGGATGCCCAAGACGATACTTTTATTGTCACGGGAAGACGCATTCCGAAGAGACAGATCGATCGCAATATTTGCGAGACTCTTATAAGAAAATCAGGACTCTTCGAACGAAAGAGTCACATTGTTTGTTACGAAGAAAACCTCGATGAAGCCAGGTATTTTATTTTTGGCAGTCGTTATTCGGATCCGGACCGATTTCGGCCGATAAGTCTTAATAAGAATGAATTCTATACTGAAGCCGACAATCGCTCGTTTGGTTCGGATCCACTCGTATCGAATGTTGTTCATCGAAACCGGATCCTGGGAAAAGTAGTTAAGATCAACAAGTAAAGCCAGATTACGCTTCGTCTCATTTTCCTGCAGCAATCTTCCAAGAAACGCATCGATCATTCGACAGTCTCGGAAGGAAACCCAAGAAATGATTTGTATCGATGCGTCCGCCGCGGCGGGCCGCTAGCAGCCTGGGGTGTGATGGTGATTTTCTACTCGTAATCACATTCCAAATGGCATGGGTAAACGATTGAGGGTATTATTCTCCGGCTGGCAAAAACGACAGGAGCAACGAGGAGCATTTTACATCTGCTACAGACTTTGGAGAATATTGGAATCTAGGATTTTAGAGTCCAAAGGGATGTAAATAGGGCTAAATAGAATACGAGTCCGGTGACTCCATTTCTTCCGTAATTTTTTTGAGTAAGTTCATCGGAATAACGACTCCGAAACCCCTTCAGAGCGACAAATAGAGCCGCACCCGTAGTGACGCAAATACCTTCAAATAAGACTTGAACGATCAGGTCTGTGATCAATTCAACGAAGATGTGCATCGTCGCGCTCTCAGCTCTTCTTATCTCTATTTTTTGAGAACTAATGTTGGATCGCAAAGCATTTCTGCAACAGCCATTTCCTGTGCACCCTCCGTGGCCGGCACGATTCGCTGAATCGAACTTAGACATTTCACTTGTGTGAGTCCTCTGTATTTTTCAATTGATCTAGGTCGTGGTTCCAATGCCTACTATCGTATAAATCCATGCTGAATTCGTAACGGCCGACAATGACCTGGAGGCCGATCCCGGGATGGTCCTGCCGGCGGCGCCAAGAGACGTGAAATGATAATCCATGTGATTTCGGCCATGCCATGAGTTCCAGCTCGAACCCCTTGTGTTTTGAAAGAGATGCATATTTATGAAGAAGGTGACGAGGACGCTCCGCGAGTTTTGGGTCGAACCCGTTACGGGAAAAGTGAGTCTGCCCAGTCTTGGCACGTCGCTCTTTTTTCATGTGACCTCCTCAAATACATCATGCCCCGATTCAAAGGCATCCATCAATGTTGAGAGCAATCGCTCAGGATGAGTGTGCTCTCCGGAGCAGAATGCTAATGAAATGAAATCGAAATCAAAGATATTGACGTGTTAGTCCACATTTCGAAGCTACGCCACGACCCGTTCTCTCTACCCATTCCAGCTCACTTAAAAATCTACGTGTGGTAGAGCCGTGACTGTAACCAAACAAATTGGATACGTCCTCGTTAGTGGCGTAATTTGTCCGTGTGCGAGCAAGCGGTTTCTAAGCGGTCCGGTGGCTCCGAGCCGGAGCTGTAGACACTTGGCGCCATGCGCCAATAAAGTGGCTGCTTAGCATGCAGCAGCAGTTAGCCTGCCGTTTAACTAGCTTATCCTAATACATTTAGAGAGCAGAATCGTCTTGATACGTATATGTATCAGGTATAAGTATGATACATATACGTATGAACACCTGCCTTAAGTGCTTGGAGCCTCTCGATATAGCTGACGCCCACTACGGATTGCACAAGCCGTGTTTTTTCGGCTGGTTCAAGTGCGACGCGTTGGCGGAGTTTACGGGGTTACAAAAAAAATCGGCTGATAGCCGAGGGCCTGAGGGTAAGACTAACCCGCGTTCCTACAATACAAGCTTTTTCCATGGAAAGTTCAAAAAGTATTCAGCCGAGCTGGCCGGGACTTCTTACATTTTCAAAATGCGTGAGAGTGAAGCGCCTGAACTACCCGAAGTAGAATACCTCTGTAATCAAATTGCTGATGCCCTGGGTGTTCCAGTGGCGAATCATTTCTTAATCGAATTCTTTGGTGACCGAGTTTTCGTCACGCAAAATTTCATAAAGAAAGGAGGAGCACAGGCCAACCTGAGCCACATTTATCATTTTGTCGGTCCCGAAGAGCCCTACAGCTGCGAAACACTTATTATTTCTGCACAGACTCAGCGTCCATACGATGTGGAGATCTTTGTTCAGACCTGTTTGTTCGACTCGTTGGTGGGAAATCATGACCGCCATGGAAGAAATTTGGGACTGGTCGTGACTCCGACCCGGATCGCACTCTCGCCAATTTATGACAACGTCTCGTATCTGAGCCTAGAGAGCGGCCCAATGCTTCAAGCAGACTTTAGCCCAGCAGGAAAAGTCGCAACTTCGACTGAGCAAAGTCCAACCATCAAAGCTTATGTTCAGGAGTTTATTAGATTGGGCATGGGAGACCTTGTCCTTGCCTTTCATTCCAAAATTAAGTTGGCCAAAATCATTGCTTTGATCGACCGAAGCTTTTGCAGTGCAATGATGAAGGATGCCATTAAGCGGCTAGTTACTAAAAGATATCAGGAGTTAAGTGATGAACTTGCAACGAGACGCGAATAATCTAGACATATATTCCGAGGTTCGTAAGCGGAGAGTCTATGTTGGGAGATTGTCCTTCGAGGCCGATAAGGACCTGTATATTTTTCGCTATGATCCGCGTTACGCGGCGTCTAGGACAGCGATACCTCTAGGTCCTGAGCTCGATCTTTTTAAGAAGGCTCACACTTCAAAACGTGGAAAGCTTTTTCCGTCACTTCAAGACAGAATTCCGTCGAGGGAAAACCCCGCTTACGTTGATTACTGTCGTTCGCAGGGGATATCTCAGAATGAGAAAAACCCGATAATCTTATTGGGCACAATTGGCAGACGCGGACCATCTACGTTCGTGTTTGAATCTGTTTTTGCGACCGGCTTTATTGCAGCAGATATCGTTCGATTTCGAAAGCTACTCAATTTGACGCGACATGAGTTCTGCATGGCTTTCGATTTTAACGAACAAACCATTCAACGGATCGAGACCAATAAGAGTAGAGACCTTAACGTACTACGTAGGGCGGAAATATATTTGTCTTTTCCAGAGGTGGCACTATGGCAGCTCCGTCTGACGGGCGCCCGAGTTCATCATCGAGCATTGGAAAACCTAACTGACTACTTTGAGAAGAAAGCGATCCCCAGCAAAGAGCAGTTTCGTTTGACATAGACGAAGAATGATTCCTCTCCCGCAACGGGCGCAATCGATTCCTGCGTCCTATAGCATAGCGGCCCGTCATGCCGAACGCCGTTGATGAAGAGGCTTGGTTTTCGTAGCCGCGTAATGGGCGTGCCTCGATCTTTTTGCCTCGGCCATTCCGCCCTTTCTTTTATGCACCGAAGCGGCACGCGAGCAGGGCCTGTTACTCTCGGAGATCGATGAAAACACCCTGGTGATATTTCCCGCGCTCAATGTCGAGCGTGACGTCGCTAACCGGGCGATGGATATCCTCGAGGCGTGCGCGGAAAGTTGGCAGCGCCCTGCCGGAACATCGGTTCGCCTGAGCCTCATATCCTCCAAGCGCGTGAAGGATGATATTCTTTGGGTTCGTTATCGGACTTCATAGAGAAGATTTCAGATTAAGTTTCAGCGTAAGTGCTCTGACGAAGTAGCTTTGAGCAGGTGAAGGCTGAATAATTGCCGTGAATCCGTCCAGGTCTGAACGGACCGGAACCCCGCCAATGCCGCGAGCTTATAGAACTTTTCGATCGAGTATTTGTAGGAACTCTCGGTGTGAATGCTTTCTCCTCGAGTGAAGCGGATGATCGTAGAACCGATATTCACAATCTGGTCTTCACGGCTGACCAGATGCATTTCAATCCGGCTTTTCTCCTCGTTATAGATTGCTTTGTGAAAGAAACGATTTATCTGGAAGTGAGCGTCGAGTTCTTTGTTCATTCGAGCGAGAAGATTTAGGTTGAATTGGGCGGTTACTCCTTCGCGATCGTTATAAGCCGATTCAAGAATTTCCCGGTCCTTAGGTAGATCCACTCCTAATAGCAGTTTCCCTCCCAAGAGAGTCCGTCTGCACTGGCTCAGGAAGTTTATCAATTGATCGGGCTCAAAGTTTCCGATCGTGGAACCCAAAATCATTGCAGCTCGGCCAGCGTGGCCAGTTCGGCTCGAGTGAAGGTTGGATTTTCGAAGAGCGGGTTCGGGCAAATCAAATGGAGAGGTGTAATCCGCGCAGACCGGCAGCACGTCCAGACCATTGAAAGAGCGGGTGAGCCGGCGCAAAGCCGCATGTAGTGCGTCTTGCGACACGTCAATGGGAACATAGACGGGCCAAGGCCTTAGGTTAGCTAGGACTATTTCCGTTTTCGAGCTGTTGCCGCTTCCATATTCGATCAATATGGATGGAGCACCCAGGGAACTTGCGATTTCTTTCACGTTATTTTGCAGGATTTGCGCTTCCGTTCGGGTGACATAGTACTCTTCAAGTTCACAGATCCGCTCAAAGAGCGCCGATCCCTCAGGATCATAAAGAAACTTGGGAGACATATTTTTCTGTGGCGCGGTCAATCCTGTAATGGCTGAGTCAAGAAACGTAACGTCTGGATTCACATTGCCGATCGAATTCCGATTCACCGTGTTCATGATCACGCGAATCGTGCAAGCCTGGCGCCGACGCGGCAGAGTTTCTGCATGAAGGCTGCGCGACATGTCGAATCAGATGAATCAGTTGGAATGGAAAAAAGGAATTTGCGGCATCTGTCCTGCCGGATGTTGGGTTGAAGTCGGTTTGGACCAGAGCGTGAACGGTGAGAGGAAGCTTAGCTCCATTCGTCCGGATCCTGGGCATCCGCTGGGAATGGTCTGCCGGCGTGGCGAACACGCTGCGGAAATCGTCTACTCGGAGCATCGTCTCAAATATCCAATGAAGCGCGTCGGATCCAAGGGTAGCTACGACTTTAAACGCGTGTCATGGGATGAAGCATATGACACGATTGTCAAGCGGCTCAACCAGATTAAGGCGGAGTCCGGTGCTGAAGCGGTCGCGGTTTACACGGGGCGTGGGGCATTCGAGCTCTCCCTTTGTGACATGTACCAGCCTAAAGGCGTCGCCGTTTCGTCCGCGTCGAATGTCCTGTTTCCTTTTGGCTCACCGAATACGATGGGGGTTGGCGCGCTTTGCTATGTCTCATTCGCGATGATCGCGCCCCATGTGACTTTCGGAAGAATGCTGATCAACATGTTCACCGATCTCGAGAATGCCGGAATGGTTGTAGTCTGGGGTGCTAATCCGGCAACGGATTCACCACCGCTCGATATGGCGCGGCTTGAGGCCGCCGCTCGAAGGGGAGCGGATATCGTCGTGATCGATCCCAGATGCACAGAGACCGTCCGGCGGTGCTCGGCGCAATGGATCCCGATCAGACCTGGGACGGACGGGGCTTTGGCGCTCGGGCTTATCCAAGTTCTGCTGGAAGAGGATCTTCATGATGAGATATTCGCCGAAAAGTGGTGCCAGGGCTTCGCAGAATTTACCTCGTATGTGCAGCACTTCCGGCCGGAAGCGGTCGAAAAGATCACGGGAATCCCGGCAGGCGCGATACGAGACCTCGCGCGCCGGATTGCTCGCGCCCCCGGCTGCTCTCCGGTCATGTATACGGGGCTTGAATATTCGAACAGCGGTATCCAGGCTATTCGAGCCGTACTGACTCTTTGGGCACTTGCGGGGCAGCTGGACGTTCCCGGAGGATTGGGGCTCGCCATGAACGGT